>MDTB01224331.1_pt1 | contig 25497 bp, 20 predicted proteins | sample 811161 | NCBI WGS metagenome assembly MDTB01 (sample SAMN05326650, study PRJNA326480) | marine metagenome | isolation source: seawater | place: Mediterranean Sea | collected 2009
ATCCATTAAAAGAATATTCTTCTAAAAAAATGGTGGACCCGTCGGGATTTGAACCCGAGGCCTCCTGCTTGCAAAGCAGGCGATCTTCCAGGCTGATCTACGGGCCCGATAATAGGAATCAGAGACAGGGGGTGATAAGGACGACTATCGGGAATTAACGAATACCTGTCTGTACATTCCAGAGCTTGTAATATTGCAACTTATTTTCTAATAATTCCTCATGTGTTCCAGATTCAATTACCTTACCTTCTTCTAGGACTATAATTGAATCACTATGGCGTATCGTTGATAACCTATGAGCTATGACTATTGTTGTTCTATCTTTTGATATCGTTTCAAGTGATTTTTGAAGTGCTTCTTCAGTTTCATTGTCTACAGATGAAGTAGCTTCATCAAGAATTAAAATTGGAGCATCTTTGAGAACTGCGCGAGCAATAGACAACCTTTGTCTCTGCCCTCCAGATAATTTATGACCGCCTTCTCCGATTTGTGTATCATAGCCATTAGGTAAATTCATAATGAACTTGTGAGCTTCTGCAATCTTTGCAGATGAAATAATCTCTTCTTCTGTCGCATCTTCCCTACCATAGGCTATATTCTGCATAACCGTACCTGGGAACAAAATAATTGTTTGAGTTACTAATGAAATAGAAGACCTTAGACTCTTAATTTTCAATTCGTTGATCTCATTTCCATCCAAAGAAATACTGCCTGATGAGGGGTCATGAAATCTCAATAGCAATCTAATAAGTGTTGTTTTACCGCTACCTGTAGAACCGACAATTGCTTGAGTTGTTCCTGGTTTTATTTCTAAATTTAAGCCGCTGATAACTTCATCTCGTTCAGGATATGAAAAGGACATCCCTTCATACTGAATATGACCACGAACTTGTTTAGAATCTAATTCTTTTTCTCCTTCCTTAATTGTTAATTCAGTCTCCAAAAGGTTTAGAACTCGAGTAGTTGAAACCATAGCTCTTTGATACAAATCAAAAGTTTCCCCTAACCTTGTCAAAGGCCACAGTAATCTTTGCATCATGAAAATCATAACACTATAGGACGCAATAGCCATTTTTCCATCTAAAGTAATCAAGCCCCCATGGAGTAAAGTACCAGTAAATCCAACCAAGATTGCCATTCGAATTAATGGAACAAATGCAGCACTGAGTCTTATCGCATCCCTATTGGCTTCCCTATATGCTTGTGATGCCTTTCTAACTCTCTCAATTTCCAATTCTTCAGTAGTAAAACTTTTGATTGTACTTATTCCGCTTAAATTATTTGATAATAAAGCGTTAAGCAAACCAACATTTTTTCTTACTTTCAAATATCTTGGAGCTATACGAGATTGAAACATAAAAGAACCAATAACAATTACCGGAATCGCTCCAATCGAATAGAGTGCAATAGTTGGAGATATGTAAAGGAAAATCGCACCTATAACTATTACAGTTGTACTTACTTGTAATAGCTCATTGGCTCCTTTATCCAAAAACCTCTCAAGTTGATTAATATCATCATTTAGAATAGACATCAATTCTCCTTTTGATTGATCACTAAACCAAGCCATTTCCAATTCTTGAATATGTGAGTAGGCATCAAGTCTAATCTCATGCTGTACAGTTTGTGCTAAATTTCTCCATAAAACTCCATAAATATATTCAAATAACGATTCAAAAACCCAAATTATCACAGTTAAAATTGAAAGAATAACCAACTGCTCTTTAGGATCTGTATATCCAAAATATTCTGATAAGGCTGAATCCTGTCGCTTTACTACTACATCTACTGCTGCACCTATCAAAAGAGGAGGTGCTAAGTCAAAGATTTTATTCAATATAGAAAATAAAGTAGCTAACCACATAGTAGAGCGATGTCTCTTCATGTGGGAAAATAATCGGATAATTGGTGCTTGCTCAGTCATTTATTTTACTCTCGCATAATGTGAAGGAGCTACCTCTTTCAATGACAACATTTCATTAAGACTTGATCTTACAATATATTCAATTCCTTTTCCTTCAATAGCTTTGATTTCTAACATTTCCTGCTCGGTAATCTCAGTAGCTAACTTAGCTTTTGATTCATCTAAATATGTTATGGGGCTAGGAACGTCACCAAGAATCATAATTTTTTCTTTTTGTTTTTCAAAACTAGGGGTAGCTGACAACAGGGCTCTAGTGTAAGAATGTTGTGGATTAGAAAACAATTCATCGGTATCTGCTTCCTCGACAATTTTACCTAGATACATTACCGCCAAACGATCGCACATATATTCTATTACTGATAAATCATGAGATATGAAAACATAAGTTAAATCATATTTCCTTTGCAAATCATTAAGAAGATTCAAAATTTGAGCTTGAACAGATACATCCAAGGCGGACGTAGGTTCATCTAAAACTAATATTTTTGGATCTAATGCAAGGGCTCGTGCAATTACTATTCTTTGCCTCTGACCCCCTGAAAATTCATGTGGATATCTATGCAAGTGTTCTTCACCAAGCCCAACGTTATTGAGCAACCAAATCACTTTTTCACGAATGCCTTCTGTTTTACCATGTATTGATAATGGTTCACTGACAATATCTTTAATCAACATTCTAGGATTCAAAGCACCCATTGGGTCTTGAAAAACAACCCCTATTTGCTTACGGAAACTACGTAATTCTTCACTTGTTAATTCTTCTAATTTATTACTTGAAAATTTATTGCCCGTAATCTTGTCTGACAACACAACTGAACCTGAAGTAGGTTCTACTAATCTAAGTAAGGTTCGCATCAATGTTGTTTTACCACAACCACTTTCACCAACTATTCCAAAAGTTTTTCCACTCTCTATTTTTAAATCAACACCATCTAAGGCTTTGACTAAAGCAATATCTGTTCCCCAAACATTCTTTACTGGAAAATGCTTCTGTAAATTTTCTATTGTAATTAGTGCTTCGCTCATATTGCCCCAGGTTCTCCTACATCTGGTACTTTCAATCTTTCCTTACCACCTTTTGGTATTGCCTCAATCAAGGCTTTTGTATACTCATGCTGAGGATTTTTAAAAATATGATCGACCAATCCTTCTTCAATAATTTTACCTTTGTACATTACTGCAACCTTTTCACAAGTCTCAGCGACAACTCCTAAATCATGTGTTATCAAAAGAACGGACATATTTTCTTCTCTTTGAATATCCTTTATCAATTGAAGTATCTGAGCTTGAATTGTAACATCTAAAGCAGTAGTTGGTTCGTCTGCAATAAGCATTTTTGCCTTTCCAGCCAAAGCCATTGCGATCATTACTCTCTGCTGCATACCACCACTAAGCTCATGAGGATAGGAACTAGCAATTTGCTTAGGGTTAGGTAGTTTAACTCGTGATAAAGCCTCTATGACAATTAAATCAAGAGCCGATTGTGGAAGATCTTTCTGTAAATAGTTTCTCAAAAACATCATTCCAATCACAAACAAGAATGGAAGGCTAAACGTAAACTGTCCAAGCATAATAAAAAGAGAAATAAAGGAAATACAAAATGCCAAAATTGTAAATTCAATACCTGGCGAAGCCTGGAATTTTTTACTTTTATAAGTTGGAATTTCTTTTTCTGAGGCTAATTTCCTGATTTCTTCATCCTGATGAAGGACTAAAATCTCACCAATTTGCTCATTTACGGTCATTACTGGATTTAAAGCTGACAAAGGATCTTGGAAAATAATTCCTACTTCGCCACCCCTTATTTGTCTTAATCTCGCTTCAGAAGCGTGTGTTATATCTTCTCCATTCAGAATAATTTTTCCACCAACAACTTCACCGGTTTTAGGAAGTAATTTTAGAGCCGAGTAACAGGTCACTGATTTTCCACTCCCCGTTTCACCAACTAAACCAAATATCTCCCCATCTTTAATGGTTAAATTAACTCCATTCAGAGCCTTCACAACGCCATCGTATGTGTTAAAATTAGTTTTCAAGTCTTCTATTTCTAACATTAATTCCTCTGTTTAGGATCTAAAATATCCCTAATTCCATCACCTAATAAATAAAAGCCTAAAGCCCACAAAGCTACAGCTAGTCCAGGGAAAAAGAATCCCCACCAAGATCCAAGCAACATATCGTCTTGTCCAAATGAAACTAATTTACCCCACTCAGCAAGGTCTGGGCCACCTCCAAACCCTAAGAAACCTAAAGCAGCTAATGAGAGTACAATACCACCCATATCCATGGTTGCAATAACTATGATCGAAGTTATGCAATTAGGAATAATATGCATAAATATTATTCTGAAATCTGAAGCTCCTGCCGCTTTTGCCGCCTCAATATAGGGTAGATTCCTAATCCTCAAGGCCTCGGCCCTAATTATCCTCGTAAAACCTGGCCACCACACTATAATCAATGCATACATCAGCATCTCGATAGAATTATCCTCAGTAACTGCAATAATGGCTAAGGCTAAAACTAATCCTGGGATAGCAATGAATACGTCAGTTATCCTCATGATAACGTCGTCAACTCTCCCACCGTAATATCCTGAAACTGCACCTATTGCAACTGCAATAAATGTCCCTGTGAAAACAACCTTAACTGCAACATCCAACGAAGTACGACTGCCCCATACTATTCCGTAATATATGTCATAACCTCTGTCCGTACTTCCTAATACGTAGCCATCGACTTCTCCTGAATCTGCAGTACATGAAAAATAGCAAGGTGGCTGGAAATTTCTCTGCTGGTTGAACTCAAAATGTTCTTCCATTCTCATAGGGTCTCGTTGAGTTTCTGAGGGTGGAGCAAGCCAAGGAGCAAAAAGTGCTATAGAAAGGAGAGAGAGGACTAAAAACAAACCTAAAATAGTCAACGGATTTTTCTTAATTTGATAGAGTGCTCTCTGAAATTCATCAAATTTAGGTCCTAAATTTTCACTTACATTTTCCCGATTGTATACTAAGTATAATACATAAATAATTGAAGAAAAATAAATAATCGTCATGAAATAATCTGACAGAATTGACCAAACAATAAACGAAGTTCCTAAAAATAAGAATAACACCCACAAATCATCTGGATTTTTTATAAAACGATGCACTATTGAATAAACTGTAAGGATGATAAACGCAAGAAGTATGAAAGAACCAAACCAAACTGCAACACTTATACTAAAATAAGTAATAATCAACATCAGAATAGATACTGAAACTATTGCAATTTCTGCAAAACTCAAGTGACCGCCTAATTCAACTCTTGGATCTAAAAATGCATATAAAATATCAACAATCAAATTTGCAATAATATACAAAAAGGCCGAAAATAAGGTATATGCTAAAATCGCTGAAATATCCATACTGCGCATAGCTGTAATTGCCCAAGAACCTAAACCTGGCCAAGTGAAAATTGTTTCAGTTAAAACTGAACCATTGATTAATCCCGCAAAACCCATTCCCAATATTGTTGTGGTGGGTATCATCGCATTGGGTGCGCCATGCTTGTATGTAACTTGCTTTTCAGTTAATCCTTTAGATTTAGCAGTTCGTATGTAATCTTGTCCAAGAACATCTAGCATATTACCTCGCATTAGTCTTATAATCGTGGCCATCGAACCGTAAGCTAAAACTGTCGCTGGAAGAATCATATGCTGTAAAGCGTCTTTAAAATGAATCCAAGAACCTGCTGCAATCGCATCAATTAAAAGGAAATTAGTTGGAGTATCAATTTGAGTAGGTTCTGTGTACCAAAGCTTAGCATCTACTCTTTGTGAAATTTCCCAATCAGTGTAAGTCGCAGCCACAAATTGTAAGAAAAGTGCCAACCAAAAAATAGGAATGGCTGAACCCATCAAGGCAAATAATCTAATTGCATGATCCTCCCACTTATTCTGCCTTATCGATGAAAAAATACCCAAAGGAACGGCTGTAGCTACAGCTACTATGAATGCTAAAATTGAAAGTTCCAATGTTGCTGCAAATTTGTCTCGAAGAGCATTAGATACATCGTCCATTGCAATTTGAGAATAGCCCCAATCAAACGTTATTATACTCCTTAAGTAAGCAGTATATCTAACTGGAAGAGGCTCATTTACACCATGCTTTTCAGCCAGCATATCATACTGCTCATCGGTAGTCCTTTCTGTAACATATGCTGCTAAAGGATCGCCCATCTGCAATGATAAAAAGAAAGTGATGAAAGTAACTCCTAACATCACAGGAATTGTGAGTGCTAATCTCCTTAGAACATAGACCCAAAGCTTCACTGCTTGCCAAGGAGAGTTTTACTTAAGGTAAACGTGTCTAACTTTTACTGATTGTATAATACAGCGTACCATGCATCATATTATGATACCAACCATTAACCCAATCCTTTACAATTCTGTAACTTACTGGTTGATAAACCCATATGTGAAGCGCTTTGTCATGCTCTAATTCAGCTAACTCAAAATACATACTTTCTCTAGTTGATGCGTCTGATTCTGCTGCTGCTTCCATAATTAAATCATCAATGTCATCGTACTGGAATCCAAGATAATTTGAAGGATAATAACCTTCTGCACCATGTAAGAAGGGGTGAGCAAAATTATGAGGATCTGAATAATCGGCACCCCAACCAAGCATAAAGAAGGGGATTTCTCGTGTTCTGAGCTTATCAAGGAATAAAGGCCATTCTAGGCCAACAACTTCAATGTTAAAGTTAGGATTCAAAGATTCAATTGAATTTTCTAATAACAACAGACCTTCAAGTCTAACATCATTACCTAGATTGTAGTATGCTGAAATACTGAAACCCTCGTCCCAAACACCGGCTTCCTTGAAATGCATTTCAGCCATATTCAAATCATATGTGTATTTTGGTCCATTAGGATTATATCCTAACAATCCCTCTGGAATAGGACCTGTGGGTTGCTTACCTCTATTATCTACTACATCTCTAATGAAAGTATCATAATCGAATGAATAACAAAATCCCTTGCGGACGTCAACATTAGTAAAGAAATCACTGGATGGTGCTGAACCTTCATGATTCGATATATTATGATTAAATGACATTTGAATCATCGTCATTGAAGGCAAATTGGATTTGTAATCAATGTTGTCATAAGTCAAAGCTTCATCGACAAAATTAGGTTCAACGTATACTGAATCTGCATTACCTGATTTCAATTCCAATAATCTAGCTCCTTGATCGTTGTTCTTCTTCAGTAAAACAGTTTCAATAAATCCTTTAGCAGTTATACCATGCGATTGTCTCTCATTATCTGTCCAACCTCTCCAATAATTTTCATAATATTGCATTAAAACAAATTGTTCCGGAACCCATTTGCCTCCATAATCTTCATTCATCATGTAAGGGCCAGTTCCCAAAACTTCTTTCTGAATTGCAGTACACTGAACTCCTTCTACTGGATAAGCACAACCTTTGCTACTCACCCAATCCTTAGAGACAATTGATCCAGCTGTGTAAGCCATAATTGCCAAAAATCTAGGCGCTGCTTCCTTAAGTTGGAATTGGACTGTAAATTGATCAATTTGAGTAATACTGTCTACTATCCCATCTCCATTATCGTCTGCCGTGTCAAGAAGTTCAGAATACATCCAAGAGGGTCCAAGCCCCATCACAAGTAGTCTGTTAATTGAAAAAACTACATCTTCAGCAGTCATTTCTGAACCATCGTGGAATGTTACGCCCTGTCTAATGTTAAATGTATATGTCAAACCATCTGGAGAAATACCTCCATTCGAGGAAGATGGAACTTCTGTTGCTAGAATTGGAATCAATTCATCTTCTTTATCTCTGTCGTAAAATACAAGGGTTTCATATGTATTTGACAAAACACCACCGCTGGCTGAATCATAAGCTTCAGCAGGATCCAAGGTTCGAGGATCTCCAATGCTAACTGTAGTATATACTTTAGGATCTGGAGATTTAGAATCTGATCCCTGATCTGAGATTACTCTGATTGTACGATATACCATGTCTGGTATATTTTGCTCACTAATGACTGTTAACTTAACACAGTAACTTCCAATGGTGGAAAAACTCGAGAAACCGCTTGAAACACCAAAAGTATGTGAAACTTCGACACCATCACTAGTTTCACCGTCATCAAAATCCCAAGACCATGAAGTCACTGCTGAATTGGAAGTAGACCAATCCCCTTCTTCATCTTCAACCCACGCCCAAGAACCGCCTCCATCAAAATCTATAACCGTTCCTGGAGCTACAACTGATGCTTTTACTGAAATTATTGCATGTGGAACTCCAGTTCCCTCATTAACTGCACCGTGAAGTACTGTAATATAAGTCAAACCTTGGTCATTATTACCAACAGATCCCTTATCATCTGTAACTGATAAAGAGACAATATAATCTCCTGGATTCTGATATTGGTGGATCGTCATTTTCGTTGTTGAAGTAGTACCATCTCCAAAATCCCACAAATAAGACACAATACTGCCATCTTCATCGATAGATGCTGAAGCATCAAATTGAATTGGATCATTTAGTTCAACTACTCTGAAACCTGAAACTACGTCTACAACGGCAGTTGGATTGATATTCTTACCTATTGCATCTTCCGTACCAATACAACCTGTAAACAGGAGGAGGCCTACAATGGCCAGCGAGCTGAGTTTCTTGAAACTTTTTTTCATTGTGTCACCGATATTGTGAATTGTGAGCCTGGAACACTGCCAGGAGGAACTTGAACATTTACTACTTGCCCATTAGGCATAGTAACTGTAAGAACTTGGCCTGGTAAAACTCCAGGAGGGACTGTAATGGTCATTGAAGATGGTGCTGCAACTGGCGGTGGAGCTGCGGGAGCTTCTGGAATTGCTGCAATGCTAGCAGGTGCCTGTGGTTGAGGAGGAGCCATGGAAGTTGGAGGGGCTACTGGTGCAGGTGCCAAAGGTGCAGGTGCTGCTACAGGTGCACCCCACTCATCTTGAGATATAGGTTGATTACTACCAAGCCTAAAACCATAACCAAACAATCCAAGGCCTCCAACTGATAAAAGAATAAAAATATAATCATACATCGTAGAGGGTCTAGCACTAATCTCCTCATTAGCGACAGATTCAGATTGTCCACTATTTTCTACTTCGAAAGTAATTACTACTTTACTACCTACACCAAAATCATCTGTCAAATCTTGTGAAAAAATAAATCTTACGTCACTATCTGTCTTACCAATAGATTCAACCCAAACAAAAGTTTGACCTGCCTCAAATTGCATCCTTGAAATTGTGTCAATAATTAATACGGTATCTCCTGAATCATAATCTCCAAAAGTTTCAATGCCATTAGCATCAACTGCTAATTGATCCGAAAATGCCTTACCGTCTATAGCTAAAAATGAAGGGAAAATAACCATGTAACCCAGTATGCCTAGAACGACAAGAGCTACGCCAATTTTAGATACTAAGTGAAATTGCACAGCATTCCAGTCTAATTGATAGATTTAAGACTTACCTAAGACTCTTTATGAATTTAGGAAATTTTTCCTGTACACTAATACTGCAATACCAACTAACAAAAGTACTCCTACTACAATCAAAAGTGCTAAACTCTCTTCTGATGATTCTGAAGCTTGACCATATCCAAAAAAATCTGTGTGAGCAGATATAGAGTGCATAGAATTACTATCCAGTGCTCTAATCAAAACAGTGTGATCACCTGTATAGTCTAAATCTTTGGCTCCAATTGAGATTATCCAGTCTATGTATATAGATTCATTTGAACTAGGTAAATAATTAACCTGTTTCCAAGATTTACCATCTACACTATATTCAATTCTGTCTACTGAACCACTTCTCGACCAAGAATGGCCTGTAATTGTTGTAATTTCAATCCCAGTTTGAGTAGAAATTATGTAAGTTTGTAAATCTGTATTAATATTCTCAGTATCTGTATTTAATAATGAAGATTCAACAGCTGCATGTGCATCGACCATACCCCACCCAAAGTGACGATTCCAATATGGATCTAACTCTGGTGACGTAGCCCATATTCCTTCTTCAACACCTTCACCATCTGCAGAAGATAAGGTTTCTTTTCTTTCAGATGTTAATCTCAAAATTTCTCGAAGAGCTAAAGGATCTAAATCTGGATTTGCTTCAATCATCAAAGCAAGAACACCTGAAACTGCAGGTGTTGCATATGAAGTTCCACTACCTCTTCCACTGTAACCATTATTTGAAGCATCTTGTGTTGGAATTCTATTGTAGCAGCCCCCTCCACTGGCATGACATGCCTCAGCTTGAACAATATTAGTGCCTGGTGCAGAAACATCCGGTTTCATCTCATCATATGGATTCCCGTCATTATTATCTCTACGTGGCCCGCGACTAGAATAAGACGCAATTCCATCATCCTCACGATTTACTGTGTTCTTATCATCTAAAGCACCAACTGTTATCGAAAGACCGGAGGAACCCATACCAGAAAGACCATCATTGTCTGAACCGGAATTACCTGCAGCTACAGAGACAACTACTCCTGCTAATGTAGCTTCATCTAATACTTGAGAAAACATGTCTGATCCATCTGAGCCTCCGCTTTCATGTGAAGTTATTCCCCAAGATAACGATATTATGTCTATTCCGTAACTATCATTATCTGCACCGGCCCACGCCGTATCTTTATTTTCTATGACCCAATTAAGACCATCCATAGCTGATTCATAAAACTCCTGCTCTATTACATAATTCTCAAACGGACCTGCTCCGAAAGCAGTTCCTATTCTAACGTCTACCAAATTAGAATCTGGAGCTGACCCTGTAAAGTTTGAAGAAGCTCCGCCTGGTAAAATTCCATTACTTGTTGCCATGCCTGCGCAAGCAGTACCATGTTGGTTTTGATCATCAGGATCAAATGAACCATCATCCTGTTGTAGAGAAGCCATGCATAACGGATCATCTGTACAAACTGCATCATATCCAGCTACTGCTTTTCCTACTAACCCGGGATGTTCATCATCTATACCTGTATCTACAATAGCAATGTTAACGCCTTTACCAGTATATCCTAAATCCCAAGCCCCCTCAGGATATATCGAGGAATTACTAGCTTTTATTGCAGGAGTTTGGACATCTCCGTAAAATACAACTTTACCATAAGGCTCAACCATCAATACGCCAGGTAAGTCACTTATTGTTTCAAATAAACTTGAATTTACTGAACCTAGTAATAGGCCATTAACCATAGTAACGTGGTATTTGACATCCAGGCCGATATCATCTAACAATTGAAAATCATCATCCGTTAATTCATCATCATATAGAACGCCTACCTTGTACTCATCCTCAATCTGTTCTAACCAATCTACAATACCGTTTCTATTCAAATCTCGAGAAGTCGTTTCCCACCAAGGCAAATCTTCCCAAGTATTTACTCTTACTTTAGGTATTTCTGATATTTCTGGAACCTCTGAAACTGGCGCATCAAGACCCGAAACTGGAAGAGCCGAGAAAATTAAAATGGCGACTATAGTGAGTGCACGTAATCTTTCCACTAATTGCCATGTAATGGTCGTCATAAAAGTATTGAGGTCTCCCTTTAGAACTAGAAAGTGGTCATTTGCAAAAAAACTTTTACACTCTTTTAGAGCAATAAGGACACATGGACCATTTCTTATCTACTGCTTTTCCGCAGCTTGAACAAACCTTCGTCTCTCGATCTTTTGTTTCAGGAGCATCTGACCACAAATCCGGAGGTGGAGGTGGTGGTAAAGGTTCAGGCCAAATAATGGCTATTCCCAAACTTGTTACCACACATATTGCTAATAAAATTTGAACTAAAAAAACTTCAGTAAGAAGTAAATTAATTACTGCAACGATACTAATAGCTACAAATGAATATCTAAGCATTAATCTGTATACATTGCTTCGATTTCTTTAGCCCAATTCTCATTTATTTGCTTTCTACGTATCTTCAAAGTAGGTGTTAATTCACCTTCATCTACATTTAAATCTCTTGGAAGAATTGTAAATTTCTTAACTTGTTCGGGATTGTTGAATTTTTTATTCAATTCCTGAACTTGAGCATCTATCTCGGCTCGTATCTCTGCACTTTCAGTATAATCGGATAATTTTGATCCTAAATCTTCTAACTTAGCAATCTGTTCATTTGGATCCTTAGGAACTTCGGTTGCTCCATCTAAACCATGTTTATCTCTAAGAATAGCACCTACGTCAAGAGTAAAGAGTGCGCTACAAAATTTACGATTGTCTCCTACTAACATACACTGCGATACTAAGGATATTGACTTCATTGTCTCTTCAATAACTAGTGGTGCAATATTCTTACCAGCTGAATTAACATAAATCTCTTTTATTCTTCCTGTAACATAAACAAAACCATCTGAATCTTTTTTACCTAAATCTCCGGATTTTAACCAATCTCCTGTCATTGTTTCAGATGTTGCTTTAGGATTTTTGTAGTAACCTTTCATAACATGACGGCCTCGGAATTGAATCTCACCATTACCTTGCTCATCAGGATTATGTATTCGAATTTCACCTGCAAAAGTTGTTCCAACTGATCCAATCTTATTTGCTCCTTTATGTCCTATTGTAGCTCCTGCTGAAGTTTCTGTCATTCCGTATCCTTCAAACAATGGAACGTCTAACTTGTGAAATAATTCTAAAATATCTGGATTGATTGGTGCAGCTCCTGTAATTGCATAGACACAGTTTGACATACCTATCTTTGCCTTTGCCTTTTTCTTAATAATTCCTCCCAGAATAGGAATTCCTAGAAGTTTTACTTTACCTCCTAGGCCTGCAACTAAATTTGAGTAAACTTTTTCATAAATTCTTGGAACACCTATGAATAAATGAGGTTGTACTTCCTTACAATAGTCAATAGCGTGTAAAGGATTGTCAACTACATGCATATGTAATCCTTCACGTATCCATGCATGATTGTCTACTAATTGCCCAAAAACATGAGCGCAAGGTAGCCAAGAAACATATTTGTCTCCTTGATTATAACTTTGTATTTCAAGAACTTTTGATATCTCATACTCAAAGTTGTCATATGTTAATTCAACACCCTTGGGGTTTCCTGTTGTTCCTGAAGTATAAATCAAAGTAGCTGTATCTTCTGGCTTTATTGATTTGATAGAATTATGAATTTTAGACTCATCAGTATCTTTTCCTTTGGATATAAAATCAGACCAAGATATTGCCTTATCGTGTGCAGGCATATCTACCCCATCCATGACAACTACATGCTCAACCTTGTCAAGTGAATCTAAAATCTTATGCAATCTGTGCGAACACATTTTCTCAGTATCACCGCCATCCATTGGATTATGACCTACAAACACAAACTTGGAATCTGAATTACCAACAACCCATTCTACCTCTTCAGGTGAACATGTGTGATATACTCCTACCCCTGCGCCATTACAAAAATTAGCTGCTGCATATGCAATGTACCATTCTTTTCTGTTGTAAGAATATATGCTTAATTTGTCATTCTTTTGAAAACCAAGTGCCATAAGAGATTTGGCTACAGCCATAGTATCATTATGAAATTCAGACCAGGTTGTTGTATCCCAGTTTCCAGAATTATCTTTTGATGATAATGCTGGTTTATCGCTATAGTTTTTTGCATTCTCCATCAAATATTCAGATGTTGTAGGGGTAGTCATAATATGGCTCACATACCCAGATTATATTAAGTTTAAGTTATAGTTTCAAGAGTTTTGATTTAGCAATAACAAATTCTTCTTCGCTGAGGATACCGCTCTCTCTCATTTCAGCCAACTGAACCAATTTTGACATAAGTTCGCCCTCTTCAGAATCAGGTACTGGAGTATCTTCCTTTCTTTCCATTTCATTTCTTTCAATTCTTCTTTGATTTGGCGTTGCATCACTTTCGATTATACGCGCCTCACGTGCTGAACGACGTGCTTGTTGAATTGATACTAAAAAATCTAAATGCTTTCCTGCTTTAAAAGAAGTCTGTGCAGTTTGGAAAAACTTCTTAGCTGCCGTAGTGTCTAAATTCTCATTGAATGCTTTCTCTATTCTCTTTTGTGTGTGAACTAATAACCGCTTCAAATATGGCTCGAGTGAATACTTGTAAACTCCTCCTGGGCCGCCTGAAAATACAAAACCACCACCAGAGGCCATAACTCCTTTGGATGACTGACGGGGCTTGAATCCCCAAACTTTGCGGCCTTCCTTTGTAAACACAGTTACTTTTGATGACGATTCACCAATTGTTACAAAGTCTGCTGTCTGAGTCATATCAACCCAAACTGGCTGCTGGTTGAAAGTTTTTTCCCATAGTATTCTGGATCCCTTAACTCCAAAGTAAAAAGTTCGATCACTTGTCAAATATCCTACATAATCTCCATTCGAGCTCATGCATGTTTGAACTACTTCAGCAGAGGTCTCTTTTGCCCACAAAACTTCCCCCTTTCGATCATAAAGGTAAACATTTGAATAATCAGTTCCTGCCATTATAAATCTGCCATCTGAGGAAACATCTACTGTATTTACAGGGAAATCTGCATTACTTAGATGGTTTTCCCAAACTACCTTCCCTCTACCATCATATACAATTAGACGGCCAAGTGAAGTACCGACGGCAATCAAATCTCCATTTGCTGAAATGCTTGTAGATACTGCCGAACTTTGTAATTCTCTGTGCCATATTGATTCTCCGGTTCTCTTTACTAGATAAATAACCTTTTGAGAACTAGCTATAGCCATTTTTCCAGTTTTAGTTGATACTGAAATATCAGTTATTCTTTTTATCTTGTTATTAGTCCAAACCGGACGTCCATTATGATTGAGAAGAACTAGACCTGATTTCTTGCCTACTCCTGCGAACTTTCCATCAAAACTTATTGACAAGGCAGTTGGTGAAGAACCTCCTTGGAAAGTCCATAATGGTGGTGTTTCGCGCATAAATCTAAATTCACCAAATTCTCATAGCATTTAAGCAATTTGGTCAATTTCTACTATAAAATCAAAACTGCAGCTGCAACTGTAGTAGTCCAGTGACCTTCTTCATTCACAACTCTTGTTTGAACTTCCGACTTTGTTTTTACAATCCTATTATCTATACTCCAAAGTTCTCTTTTTTCATCCCAAGAAGCATCTGGATCAAATTTTATACCATAAGTTGTTGCAAGCATTTCTGCTGCAAGGTCTTCAACATATTCTTCCATATTATGGTCATCCATTCCAGTACAATGGTGTTCTGATAAATATCCATAATGGTCTTTATCTCGTGGAACTGCAACGCCTACTCCTGAACTTACCAAAGTAGAAGGAATATTACTTTCAGACTTTGCTAACACTATTGGCACTACCTGTCCTGGTTTTAGTAACGTAACACCTTCATCTTTGTCAATAAATTTACAATGTGGAGGCAAAATACTAGAAACTGTAATCAAATTTAATGGCGCAATACCTGCTTCTCTAAGAGCCAATTCAAATGATGCCAATTTTTCTTTATGAAAACCAACTCCTTTAGTTAAAAAAATCTTTTTTGGAACAAAATTGATTGGACTCACTATTTAGTCTAAAATTCCACCTATTTAATATTTCCACAATCCAAAATAAGCTAATTGACGAACTGAAATACACATATAATTAAATACCTACTCCAAAGTCAATGAGTGTGCAAGAACAACTGACTAGACGTATTGCTGGAGAAATCGTAGTTTCAGAGAAACCTGGTGAAACTATGAGAAAATGGAGAGAAATTTTCCATTTATCACAAAAAGAGTTTGCAAACCTTCTAGAAGTAAAACCATCAGTTGTTTGTGATTTTGAAAAAGGAAGAAGAGCTTCCCCAGGAATAGGTACTGTTAGAAGATTTGTAGAAACGATGGTCGACTATGATTCAGCACACGGTGGTAAAATTGTAAACAGCATGTCTGAAAGGAGAACGAATGAGGCAATAGTAGACATCAAAGAATTTACTAGTGGAATGCCTATAGAAGATATGCTAGAAACTATTGAAGGTGAAATTCTAGCGGGAAAAGAAGAACTTCTCAACAGGCCAATATATGGTTATACAATGGTTGACTCATTAAAGGCAATTACCACTTTCAACGCTTTTGGAGAAATGTACGGCTGGTCTAATGAAAGAGCAGTTTTCTTTTCAGGGGTGCATTATGGCCGGTCACCTATGATTGCTGTAAGAGCCCATCCTGTAAAACCAAGAATGGTAGTTTACATAAAACCAAAAACTGTTGACCAGTTAGCCACTAAACTGGCGGACATGGAAAGAGTTGTGCTTGTTAAGACTCAACTTGACGAGAAAACAATTATTGAAAAATTGAGGTATCTAAAATAAAGGAGATAAAAAAATGAATGGAATCGTAAGTTATGGCGCTTATGTGCCTACACACAAAATTGAAACCGGAGAAATAGCATCTGTATGGGGTGCTGATGGTAGCGCTTGGGCTAAAAATCTAAATGTCTACTCTAAATCTGTGCCAGGTCCTGATGAAGACGTAATTACTATTTCTGTAGAAGCTGCACGTCAAGCTATGAAAAGAGCAAACCTAAATGGTGATCATATAGGTGCAATTTACACAGGTTCGGAATCACATCCTTATGCTGTCAAACCTACCTCTACTATAGTAGCTGAAGCCATAGGAGCTACTCCTAACTTAACTGCTGCAGACTTTGAATTTGCATGTAAAGCAGGAACTGCAGCTATTCAAACTTGTCTAGGAATGGTCGGAGATAAGCAAATCGAAAATGGAGTTGCCATAGGTGTAGATACTTCACAAGGAGCTCCAGGAGATGCACTAGAATATAGTGCTTCAGCAGGAGGAGGTGCCCTAGTTATCGGTAGCAAAAATATAATTGCAAAAATAAATCATACAACTTCATATACAACAGATACTCCTGACTTTTGGAGAAGAGAAGGGCAAAAATATCCTAGACACGGAGGGCGGTTTACAGGTAAACCTGCATTCTTCAAACATGTAGTAAGTTGTGGAATGATGATTATGGAAAAAGCTGGAACTCAAGCTAAAGATTATGATTATGTAGTAACACATCAGCCAAACGGCAAATTTCCAATAAGAGCTGCAAAATCTTTAGGTTTTACAAATGAACAATTTGAAACTGGACTATTAACTCCAAGAATAGGAAATACTTACTCCGGGGCAGTCTTTTTGGGACTCTCTGCAATATTAGACATTGCAAAACCGGGCGATAGAATCTTGGCTGTAGCATACGGATCTGGTGCAGGAAGTGATGCATTTGATATAACGGTTACAAAAGAAATAGCTAAAATGGATCGTAGTGAAACTGTAGAAAATATGATTTCAAGGATGAAAATCATAAACTACGCTACATATGCAAAATATAGAGGTAAATTGAACATGGGGGCTACTAAATGAGAGAAGTTAGCATTATTGGTGTTGGAATTACAAAGTTTGGAGAATTATGGGACAAATCTTTGCGCCAGCTGGGTCTTGAAACTGGTCTTGCAGCAATAAAAGATGCAGGAATTAAAAGTAAAGACATTGATGCTCTTTACATTGGAAATATGGCTGCCGGATCAACGTTACAACAAGAGCACGTCAGTGCGTTAATGGCAGATTACTGTGGATTAACTGCACAAAATGTACCTGCAACTAGGGTAGAAGCTGCATCTGCTTCAGGAGGTTTAGCAATTAGACAAGCATACATGGCTATAGCTGGAGGATTTATCGACATAGCTGTAGTAGGTGGTGCTGAAAAAATGACTGATGTAAGTGATTCAGAATCATCATACACTGTAAGTATGGGATCTGATGAACAGTGGGAATCTAAAGCAGGTGCTACTTTTGCATCATTACATGCTATGATTGCACAAAGTCACATGCAAGAATATGGAACTACACGCGAGGAAATGTCTGCCGTATCTGAGAAAAATCATTACCATGCATCTATGAATCCTATGGCTCAATTTCCGTTTGCAATTAGTGCTGAGGCTGTTTCCAATTCAGGAATGGTTTCTAGCCCGTTAAGAATGCTAGATTGCGCTCCAAATAGTGATGGGGCTGCTGCCGTAGTATTATGTGCTACAGAAAGAGCTAAAAAATACAAGAAAAAAGCAGTCAAAATTATTGGATCTGGACAAGCTTCAGACACACTAAGTCTACATCATCGAGAACATCTAAATCAAATGCCAGCCATAAAAATCGCCGCTAAACGAGCTTTCAAAAGTTGTGGTAAAAAACCAAGTGATTTGGATTTAATAGAAATTCATGATAATTTTACAATATCTGAAATTATTGCTCTTGAGGAAATAGGCATTTTTAAACGTGGAAAAGCAGCTTCTAATATCCTTAAAGGTGAAACAAAACTAGGAGGTAAAATTCCTACAAACACAAGCGGAGGTCTAAAAGCTAGAGGTCATGCGCCAGGAGCTACTGGTATTGCTCAAATAGTTGAAGTAGTGCAACAACTAAGAGGAGAAGCTGGCGATAGACAAGTTAAAGGAGCTAAGATTGGAATGGTTGAGAACCATGGTGGTACTGCTGCAACTGCAGTAGTTCACATTTTGGAGGGTGAATAATGTCTGTACCTCGTTTCTGGAGAGAATTAGACACAAGATACAATCTAATTGGTTCCTACTGTAAAATAACTAAAACATATCATTATCCAAGAAGAAGCTTTAATCCTGAAGCTGGAAGAGATTCTATAGGTAGTATGGAAGATTATCAATTCAAGGGCACTGGGAAAATAGTAAGCTCGACAGTAGTTCATCAAGCCCAAACAGGCTATGAAATGTTTGGACCCTATTGTATGGCAATAATAGAACTTGATGAAGGACCAAAGATAACTACTCAAATTGTTGATTGTGAGCCTGAAATTGTTAAGCCGGGAATGAAAGTAAAATCTGTTTTCAGGAAATTGGGTGAAGATAGTGAAAGTGGAATTCTACATTATGGAACTAAGTTCATTGTTGATGAACCATTAGAAACTACAAATGATGATGCTGAAAACATACCTGATATTGAAGTTTAGGCTTTAGAAACTTATATATCTGGAGTCAACAGGGCCTGCTTGTACGATGTCTAAAAAAGTTGAAAAATTAGAAGACCCTAGAAAATGGGTGAAGAGTTTAGATATAGAATCAACTGAAGATATTGCCGTTCCTAAAATGCTTATTGATCAAGTTATTGGTCAAGAACAAGGTGTTGAAATAGTAAGGAAGGCTGCTGAACAAAGAAGGCACGTGATGCTCATTGGAGATCCTGGAACTGGAAAATCAATGCTTGCTAGGTCTATTTCTGAATTATTACCCAAAGAAGAATTACAAGATGTTTTAGTATACAACAATCATGAAGATAACAATGAACCTAGAATTAGGGTTGTTCCTGCAGGGAAAGGCAAAGAAATTGTTCAAGTCCAGAAAGCTCAGGCAATGATTGAAAAAGAAAAAAGGGCAAAGTCTCAGATGCTACTTGTATTTGCAATTGTAGGAATTGGAATTCTTTTCTTCATTAGTACTGGTTTTAATCCGATGATGATTTTCTATTCTTTAATCGCTGCTGCTTTTGTTTTTATGGCCTTAAGATATACAAATCAAAGGAATGAAAATGCAAACATTCCAAAGGGTTTGGTATTGCATGATAGAGATCAAAACGCTCAATTTGTAGATGCTACAGGTACGCACGCTGGAGCACTTTTAGGAGATGTAAGGCATGATCCCTTTCAATCAGGAGGACTTGAAACTCCAGCTCACGACCGTGTTGAAGCCGGAGCAATACACAAGGCTCACAAAGGTGTACTTTACATTGATGAAATCAATTTACTAAGGATAGAATCTCAACAGTCTCTTTTGACTGCAATCCAAGAAGGTGAATTTTCTATTTCAGGACAATCTGAACGATCTGCAGGCGCAATGACAAAGACTGAACCAGTACCATGTAATTTCATTCTTGTTGCTGCAGGCAATCTTGATGCAATTCAAGGAATGCATCCTGCACTCAGAAGCCGAATTCGAGGATACGGATACGAAGTTTATATGAATTCAACAATACCCGATTCTCAAGAGAATAGAGAAAAACTAGTTAGATTTATTGCTCAAGAAGTAGCTAAAGATGAAAAAATCGGCCACTTTTCTAGAGAAGCAATAGGTGAAATTATTCACGAGGCTCAGCGTAGAGCTGGAAGACAAATGCACCTAAGTCTTAGACTAAGGGAATTGGGAGGTCTTGTCAGAGTGGCTGGAGATATAGCTAGAGAATTAGATGAAGATACAATTACAGGGGAGCATGTGGTTAGGGCAAAAACAATTGCCAAACCTTTAGAGCAACAAATAGCAGACCGCTATGTAGAGCGTAGAAAAGACTACAAAACTTACTCAATAGAAGGATCTGAAATAGGTATGGTAAATGGTTTAGCTGTGATGGGTGCAAATTCGGGAATGTCTGAAATGGCTGGAATAATGATGCCTATTGTTGCTGAAGTAACGCCTGCACAATCTAGAGACAGAGGTAAAGTTGTGGCAACTGGTAAATTAGGTGAAATAGCAAAAGAAGCTGTTGAAAATGTATCTGCTTTAATCAAAAAATATACTGGAGCAGACATATCTAAATATGATATTCACGTTCAATTTGTAGGTGCTTATGAAGGTGTTGAAGGCGATTCTGCTTCTGTATCAATAGCTACAGCTGTAATTTCGGCCCTAGAAAATGCGGAAGTAGATCAAACAGTAGCACTTACGGGATCTCTAAGCGTTAGAGGGCAAGTTCTTCCTGTTGGAGGAGTTACTGCGAAAATTGAAGCTGCTGCAGAATCTGGAGTTACTAAGGTAATAATTCCTGCAATGAATATGCAAGATGTTCTTCTAGATTCTAAATACAAAGATATGGTAGAAGTAGTGCCTGTAGCAACACTAAAAGAGGTCTTAGACAATATACTAGTTGCAGGACCAAGAAAAGACGGGCTTCTAGAAAATTTAGCCAAATTTTTACCAGGCTCTAACGTCTCCAATAAATTAGGAAATCCTACTGCTTAATATTCTCTAACGTCTCCAAATTTATGGAGTGAATCAATTAAATTTGGAATATCATCAGAAGTTGCAACAATAGAAGTACCGAGGTGTGCAATGGAAGATACCGAACCAAGTGGTAGGGTGTCTATCATTTGTGATATATTTTCATTAATTAGACCTGTTCGCTCTGTAAACAAACGGCCTATTTTAATTGCTGAACGCAAACTTACATTATTATATTGAATTCCTAGAGCTGCTGAATTTATAATCTCAATCCAACTTTTATCAGAAATTATTTCTGAAGTATTTCTACCTAATCCGGATATACAAACTACAAATTTTTCAGTTATTGGAACGCAGGTAACTTTTCCAAGGTATCCTGGAGTCTCTCTAATGATTATGGAAGGAAAACTAGTCTTTCTAATTGATTCTGCAATAGCAACTACATCACCTAATCCTGTGTTAAATTCTACTTCAGCTTGATGAGAGGCTTTAACACATTTATCAATATCTTTTTCTAGTTCTAGACATGCAGCTAATGCTGAGGCTCCAGATATACCAAAACCCGAACCTAGCGGTAAATCATGCCTTTGATAAATTACTAAACCTTTATCGTTAAAACCTAATAATTGAACTGCTCTGAGAGTTACTAAATCATCAACTTCTTTTCCTTTTCTAATAATCCTGTTTTTCTTATTTTTAGATTTTTCTATAGCGCAATGTACGCCTTGAGGAATAATTAAACCGATGCCAGTTGATCCTTTAGATAGCTCGTCTTCACCATCCCAAATTGCAAAAGTTAAACTAATGTGGCCTGGAGCAAAACTCATAATATCTCCTCATAAAGCTCTATAGTTTTCTCTATAGTTTTAGCCCAAGTGCGCTCTTTTGAAGCATATGTAAAAGCTGACTCAGATAAATCGGATAGTAGTTTTTCATTATTTATGACTTTAGAAATGGCATTCGCCATTTGACCTGGTTGAACGAGTAATGCATGACCTTGTGTAGCTTCTTCAACAGAAGGTAAACGTGTAGCAACTACGGGAAGTTTACAACCCATATATTCATAAATTTTTAAAGGTGAAAAACCATAATCTAGATTAGGATAAGGTGCAAGACCTATATCTGCCTCAACTAGGAGACCTGGAACTTCAGATCTACTAAGCCGACCAATATGGTGTAAATTACGTTTATCTGGAACATTTTTACCATAACCGCCTCCAGCCACCACCACACTAACATCTGGATTTAAATTAGCTATCTCTCCTAGCTCTTCAACTCCATGCCATGGACCAAGAGCACCAACAAAAACTACCATTTTACCATCTAACCCTAATTTCTCTTTAATTCCCAAGGGTTGCACATTAAGATTAAACAAATCATCCTCGTAACCATTCTGTATTACTTTGAATGATTTAGCTTTAGAATTCCATTCAGAAATCTGATCTCTCAATATTGAACTTACTGTAAATCCACCATTTGCCAATTCAATCTGCTTTCGACATGAACGTATCGCCTTTTCATGATAAGGCCATAATCTGGCAAGTCTTGTAGCTGACAACTCAGAACGCATCCAATTGTCATCAACCTGAAGTATTGATTTAACTCCTGATTCTGAGGCTGCCTGAACTCCAGAGCCTGCAAATATATAGCCTCTATCATGGACTATATCGAATTTTTCAAATTTGAGAATATCAAGAACTTTTTGATATGAATGCTTTGTAAAAAGTAACCTTTCAAAAGGTATACCTGGATTAATTACAGATACAAATTTCAAATTATGATGGAAATTATAATCTTTTGCACTCTCTTTATCATATCTACATAGAAGAGTTACCTCCATCCCTGCCTTTGCCAAGCCATTAGCTAATGCCAATTGGTGAAGCGTTTGGCCTAAAGTGTCCGGAACCCTCACAGAGGGCGCTACCATCAAAACTTTCACAACTTAACAGTAATGCACAGGTTTTAGAACTGTTGCCTCCAATCCAATTTTTGATGATTGTCGGAATACATCAGCCAAATTTCTTGCCTTGGGCAGGATATTTCTACAAAATTTTAAATTCAGATTCATTCATTTTTCTAGATTCTGTAGAATCAAGTAAGATAAGCTATGTCAAAAGAACCTTATTCAAAACTACTCAAAATGAAAAATTTCTAACTGTTCCTGTTGGAAAAAAAAGTATACCTATTAATCAAATATTACTTCCTAGCGACAACGAATGGAAAATAAAACATCTTAATTTTTTAAAAGATAATCTGAGAGATGCTCTGTTTTTTGAAGATTATTATCCTGAATTCGAAGACTTTTACATAAAAAACAATGAAGAACTATTAAGTCGTTTTAATATAAATCTGATAAAATATTTATTAAGTAAAATGCAAATAGAAACTAAAACTTATATTTCAAGTGATCTGAAATGTGACACTGGAGATAGAAACGAAAGATTATTGAATATTTGTAAATATTTTGGCGCGGACACTTACCTCTCTGGTAATGGTGCAAAAGAATACAATAATGAAAAATTATTTTTAGAACATAATATTGAAATAGTATATTCAAAATTTAATCCAAATAATGATTTGACAAAATATTCAGTGCTATACTCAATATTTATAAATGGATACGAAAAAACAAAAGAATTACTTATGGAAAAAAATATAAAGTCTGTGTCAAATTAAGTGTGTGGCAAAAATTGGAATAATTTGTGATAGAGAATTTTTAGAACCATTTGATCAACGTGTCTACAAGAGTGCTGTAACAATGGCTGAAGCTGGGCATGAGGTCGAAATATTAACTCCTCATCATACTACAAAAAAAAGTTCCATAAATGATATAAAAATTAAATGCTTCTCAAAAAAAGGACCTGTAGGAATAGTTTCATTCCGCTTAATTAAAGAAGCTCTGAATGAAGATTATGATCTATACTATTGCCATGAATTTGATCCTCTAATTTATGCACTCATACTGAAAAAAATGACTGGGAAACCAATCATATGGGATTGTCACGAGTATCTAGTACCTATGAAACGTGAATTACAAGGTAATTTGGCTGCAACTTTTACAGACATAATGCTGAAGATTGTGGCGCCTAAATTAGATCATATTATTACTGTCGATAATGATTTGGGAAAGCAACTTTCAAGATATAACAGAGTTACTGTTTTACCAAACTATCCCAATTTAAAGTATTTTGATTCAAAATTAAATAAGAAAATAAAGCGTGAAAACGAAATTATCTATGTAGGTGGCCTTACGAGAAAAAGGGGGTTAAAAATAATGCTCCGAACTATGAAATTAGTAAGGGAAAAGAAAGATTTGAAATTAACTATAGTCGGAGGCTTTGAAGACTCCAAATTAGAAAAATGGGCCATCGAATATGATAAAAAAAATAACCTATCTATTAATTGGAAAGGATGGGTTGAATACAGACAATTAGCACCTTTAATTTCAAAGGCTAGTTTGGGTTTGAGTTTGTTACAAAACGACTCCGGAAAAATAGAAGACAGATATGGAAGGGGATTTCCAACAAAAGTATTTGAATATTTAATGATGGGGACTCCATTGATTTGTCATGATAACCCTGACGTCAAAAAAATACTTAACTTAGGAAAATGTGGTAAATGTGTTAACCCATCAGATATTAATGCAATTTCAAAATGTATACTTCAACTTTTTGACGAAGGGAATTTAGAGGAAATGGGCGAAAATGGGCGGAAATTTGTCATTGATAAATTTACTTGGGAAAGAAACGAACGGGAATTAGTCAAAATAGTCAAAAAGCTAACCTAATATTTTATACACGGTGAAAGATGGCCATAAAGCTAGTATACAAACTACGGAGTATGGATTAGAAAATGGAGCCACCGCGCGAAAAATATAATTCTGTGAGAAATTTCCTAGATAACTTAGGAAACGAGAAAGTAAAGATTTGCCGTAATTGTAATGCTGTCTTTAGTTATACTTATGAAACTACTGTGTTGTGTCTTTCATGTGATTTTGAAGAAGAAGTCAGTACTCTACCTTCAGTTGTTGAAATTGAAGATGAGTTTGAAGTAATGGAGGCTACTCCTGTAAGTGTAGATCCTTCGCCTGTTGCAGTTAGTGCAATACCTGTAGCTGCTGAACTTGATGTTGTTGAAAGTAAAAATGAATGGGACATGGAAATGGATTCATTTGAGCCTGTAGAAGAGACTGCAGCAGATGCTGAAGAAGCAGTTGTGGAAGCTGCTATCGCTGAACCTGTTGCCGTAGAAGATGCTGAAGAGACTGCAGTAGATGCTGAAGAAGCAGTTGCTGAACCTGTTGCTGAAGAAGCTGTTTCTGAACCTGTAGAGGCCGAAGAAGCTGTTGCGGAAGCTATTGTTGCTGAACCTGTTGCTGTAGAAGATGCTGAAGAGACTGCAGTAGATGCTGAAGAAGCAGTTGCTGAACCTGTAGAGGCCGAAGAAGCTGTTGCAGAAGCTATTGTTGCTGAACCTGTAGAGACCGAAGAAGCTGTTGCAGAAGCTATTGTTGCTGAACCTGTAGAGACCGAAGAAGCTGTTGC
>MDTB01067773.1_pt1 | contig 25493 bp, 22 predicted proteins | sample 811161 | NCBI WGS metagenome assembly MDTB01 (sample SAMN05326650, study PRJNA326480) | marine metagenome | isolation source: seawater | place: Mediterranean Sea | collected 2009
ATCCTGTCTACAAGACGGACAGGAAAGATGTCCCCTCTGCATCCAGTTGATTATACACGACGCATGGAATTTATGATCACAACCATCCAAGGAATGTGAATTGTTCTCTGTAACATCTTCTAAGCAAATTGCACAAGTGACGTTTTCTTCTTCGTCCATTACCGCATTTTATGGCATCTCGTCAACACATACTGATCGGAGGAGGCAAATCGTTACGAGATAGGTCTAGAAGTACATTGTCGATCCTCGTTTCCAGCGCGTCTAGGGCCGCAGCCATAGTAATTTTTGGGTCGGAGTCGTCTATGGTTTCAAATGTTACCTTGTGACGACCTTCGTTGTCTATTTTTTGCATTCCGACTGCTGCACATTTGCAATACCGTGCGTGTTTACTCGCGAGTTGCTCGTTGAACTTTACAGTGAGATTGAGAGTTTGCCCAGTCTTCAAAGTCATCACCTCAAGCTCTACACAGGGCTCGAATGAGACTCCGACAAAATCGGAAGCAAGGGCGGGTCGATCTTTGACGCAAAGGTCGACCGTATCCCCGTTTCCCACTCTGCGAAATGGTATCATGCCTATGCGATGTGCTATAAACTCATCGGTTTGACAAGACGTGTTTTCACGTATTTCTACTTCGTACGGCGATTCAGATTTCAAGTCAGAGTCCCGTCCCCTCTGCAAATTCGTAGACTTTTTTTTCCCTTACCAAGTGAGAACCACCCATCATGAAAAGGTCAAGGGGCGCAAGCGAGTAAGACGAGCAAAGGTCGAAACATCATTCGGTTGTTGTCTTTCGACGCGAAAAATGTTTTTTGGCGTCGTGGACGCAGACACTTGACGCTTCTTGCGCATCCATTCTATATCTTTCAATTATTGCGAATAATGTAACAATGGGTTACTATAACCATTAAATTTGCCGTTTAATTTAGGTCTTTCTATTATATGGAACTCATCATTTGTGGCAACCCGACCTGTTGCTCTACACACTTTTCCACGAAGCACTACACGGTGCAATCAAAAGAACAACGGGACACGAACTTTCGGAAGAGCGAGAACATTCCATCATGGGAATCTACGACCCTCTTCTCGTTTAGTCGACGAGCTCGCAGTCCGACTCGATGGGGTCGAACGTGTTGGTGCTCGGAGCGAAGTAGTATCGGCAGAAGTAGGAGTGAGAAGGGAACGTGTGAGCAGTCATGTCTGTATCGGAATCGAATGCGGTGAGCTGGCATTTGCCCTCGAACTGCTCGAGCGGCACAAGATCGGATGCGCCTCGTGTGGGGAAAATCTCACGAGCACCGACCAATGATGGTGGGGTGACGGTAAGGTGATCGGGTCGAAAGCACCATTGAACGTCCACAAAGTCCTCCTTGTCCTTTTCGTTGCGATAGAATCCAATGACCGTTGCAATCTCACATGCCTCGTCCTTTTCGTCCGGAGTTAGATAAATGGTTTCTCCCTTTTGTAGGGATACGCCATTCACCGAACACGCCGAGAAGGAGCGCGCCACGAAAGATTCACCATCGAGCTCGATCATCTTTTCGTTTCCGGGATTCGACATCTCAAAGGTAAACTCCTCCTTGTCTTCCGGTTCCTTGCGAAGGATGCCATTCGAGTCCACACGATCGTCGGAAGGTGGGAAGGACACGAACTCCTCATCGGTCTGCTCGGGGAGAGAGAGGCCTTGTGCCACAGCATTGGCAGATGCAATGGAGGCGGGTACAATTGGCTTCTCCTCCTCCTCCTCCTCCCCATCCTCCTCCTCCTCCTCCTCGCCATCATCCTCCCATCCATTGTACTCGTTGTAATACCACATTTGAAGTGCAAGTTTCGGAGAGCTGCCGGGGCCCAGACCAGAAACCTGCTCCGTGTACTTCTTGCGACGCTCTTCCGAAATGATGAGCCACTTATCGGCGAGGGTATTGCTGATATCCTCGCTCGGAGCATCTGGCATCTCCAGCTGCACCTTCTCGCGCTTGTTGTTGCAGTACAGGAAGAAGGCCTTGCTGGGAAGGTTGCGCTTGATGGCGACTAGAGCGTCGGACTTCGAGTTGGTGACCTCCTTGTCCTCGTCTTCTTCCTCGTCAGAGGAGTCGGACTCCACCTCCTTCTTCTGCTGGCGCGCCAAGCGGGGACCCTGGCCCTTGGAACATTTGGCAGCGTTAGACCCTGGGCAGGTTGCTTTGATGCAGCCAGGATGAAGAGTGTCGTCGTCCTCGACCCACGCACCATCCAACCAGATCATAGGCCGTCCGGTGATCTTGCTGTTTGGCGCCCTACCCTTGGGACGACCAGCAGATTTCTGCTTGCGTACAGACGCCTCATCGACCTCCATCACCTCAGGAGGCTCCTCCCACTTGCCGCTTCTCCAGACCATGCGCTCGCCAGTGATCTTGCTCTTCGGAGGCGGTCCGCGCGGCTTTTTGGCCTCTGCTTCCCCAGTGTCGCCCAGGGTGCGCTTGCGAGATGATGGTTCGACGATCTTCTTGACCACTGAAACTTTCTCTTCCTCCTCCTTCACCAGTTCGAACAGCGTGGTACGCGCCCACTCATTGTCAGACTCCGACAGCTCGTTGGAGAACGAGGCAATGTATTGGGACGCGTCGTCTTCGTTCGCGTACAGAAGGCGAATCGACGTCTCGGACCACTCTTGAACCTGGAACCCCGCTTTCAACCACAGTCGAATGGAGTCGAATCCACTTGCTTCCGTAAGGTGAACAGTCTTTGTCTGGCTGAACTCCGACACAAAGTACTTCAGAAGGGCGGTTGCATGCAGCTTGTCGCGTTGTGCCTTCCTCACGTGGATGTACTTTATCGCGATAGTGGAATCTCCCAGATCGTTGGCCAAAAGAATCGCCAGTGCATTCAGTGCAGAAGAGGGGGATGGTGTAACTGCTTGGAATGTGGGCAAGCGGATGACGGCGATATTGCAGTCCTCAGAGTCTTTGAGAAATGCCTTTGTGTCTTTGTCGATGCCAACACCGTTGGCAGTGTATGCCTTGATGGTGGACTGTGCCTTCGCCTTGCGCTCGATGTGATTTTTGAAGTTGGTCGACATGAATGGATGAGTTGCGTAGCACGAATGGAGTTTGGTCTCGGCGTTGTTTGGTCTCGACTCTCGAGTTTCCTGCAGTTTGGTCTCTCCGGGAGTTTGGTCTCCGGGGGAATTTGGTCTCCGGGGGAGTTTGGTCTCCGGGGGAGTTTGGTAACCGTTTCGCAGCCTGGGACCAAACTTCAAGCAGACCAAACAGAACCGCAAGAGACCAAGTATCATCCATTCATGTCGCAGCTCGACCCTGCCATGGAAGAAATCACGCGCGTTGACGAGATGATCCGCAATTGCCTCGACGAAAGCGAGGAAGTCGCGCTAATCGAAAAGAAGAACGACCTCATGTCCAAGCTATGCAATGTGTCATCAGGTGATACCATCACCATCGCGAACGGACTCAAGTTTATCCGCATGAAACTCGAGAAGGAGCACCCAGAAGCCGTCGACGTCATTCGCATGACCAAGAAGCTCACCCAGGTGGCGTCCATCTGTGCGGTTCCAGTGCTACACTGTGCCGTCCCCCCCGCAAAGAAGAAGAAGAGGGTCGCATCGGGCCCGCCTTATACCCGTCCTCCTGGAGCGGCTCCGAGGGGCAAGATGTGGTCGACTGAACATGGGATGTGGGAGGTCCAATCCTCTGCCGACGCTGAAAAGGAGACGGCCGTTCCTGCACTCAACGACGTCGAAGGCGCCTCTACCATGGTGGCACTGCATGTTTCTGTGGACGAGATTTGAGGACATTCTGTGACATTACTACTTTTCGGATTCCGAAAAGTGTTAGGTGTGACAGTGTAATACTCTTCGTGCGTTGACGTTTTGTAAATAAAACCACATCACAAATTCAACACTGTAGTGATTTGTGATATGCAGATACAAAGAAGTAGGTTCAACCTAAACGATGTTGATAGGTATGGAACCGGAGCGGGAATCATTCCTATTGCGCAATCTTCTAACGGTGAATTTTTCCTCCTTTTAGGAAGAGAGAGATTTTTACCCCAATGGAAAGGAAGCTGTCGATGGAGCGGGTTCGAAGGCTCGCGCAAGATCAACGAGTCGTTGAAAGACACTGCTGTGCGAGAATTCACTGAAGAAAGCTTGGGAGTGGTATTCGAGAAAATTAGTGATATAGAAAACATCATCAACAACAAAGAATACTGGACTAGAGTGGTTCTTAGAATATCCAATGACAAGAAAGCGGAACGATACCATACGACATATACTGTATTGGTATCATTGGATACCGATTTGGTGGACAAATTCTCTAAACGTCGTGCGGGCATAGAAAATCTCGACCGTCTGTCGAGAGAGATGGAACGTGCGTTTCCAACATTCGCTCTATTGAATGGGTATGAGGTAGAACTAGGAAATGTGAATACAATAGAAGATGGAAGTATAGAATTGTTTCGACATGTGGGAAAAGAAACTGAACACGAATGGGCAGCTGGGACAAAAGAAGGATTCTACACTCGCTGCTTGGAAGCGCAAGAAGAAGATATATCAGATGACGAAGACGACAGTATTGTGTGGGAATCGGCGGGGGATTCGATCGAAAAGCTGAAACTCTCACCCGAACATCCCTACACCGCAAGAATAAAGATCTGGGAAGACATTCGCAACAAGCTGGAAACTAGCAAGTCGTGCCAGCACCCGTGCGTGACAACCCGCAAAGGGTCGGTATTCGGAAGAATACAGGATCTTCGCGTACACACAGATCACCTAGAAAAGGATCAAATAAGATGGTGGTCTTCTACCGATCTCCGTCGTGTACTCGACAGTCGAGGCTATCTTGGAAACGACTGTTTTAGGCCATATTTTCTTCCCGTTTTACAAACCGTGTTACACGAGCTATCGCACTCCCCGCCAGACATGTCAATCACAACAACCGTAGAATCTGTACTAGATGAAATCATAGATTCTGTCTCGAAATGCTCTGTCTAGCGAGTGCAATCTTATCTTTAAATATTAGCAAACACCGTCTCAATGCCGCTTCGGAGGGGGCCTCCACCACTATATGTTCGTCTTCTGGATGAACAATCGAACAAGAAACGAACTCATCTGGGTATTCGTCCTCTAAAATCTCTCTCAATGAACATGCCAATGTGTGTTTCTGACCTCTCATGTAAAATGTTGGCATTTGTGACACGCGTGTTGTTCGTGTCACAATCATGCGAATCTGATGACGGTTTTTTTTTGGTGTTATACTGAAAACCCCCCCCCCAAAAAATGGAACGAGAACTTATGACGTATCCCATATGGGAAAGATACACAGTGTTGTCCAATGTTATTAACGGACTTTCCATAAGAGATAGAAGACACATTTTTCAGAACGTACGAAAACACTCTGTTACCCCCGATATATTTTTCCCCGCTTATGGCTTTACGCTTTCCGAGTTCGCGGTATGGCATGTGTTGGGAGACACTCGGCGAAAGGTGCGTAAAACATAGAGTGCCACGGTTTCAAAAATGTATAACGCCAAAATACTGGCCGTGCCAGCCAGTAAAATAAAGTCAACTTCTCTGTGAATGGCGCGCATGGAAGTGTAAGCACGCTCTGTCATCATGTTTGGTCTGAGGGTGTTTGTTTGGTCTGAGGGTGTTTGGTCTGAGGGTGTTTGTTTGGTCTGAGGGTGTTTGGTCAGAGGGTGTTTGTTTGGTCTGAGGGTGTTTGGTCAGAGGGTGTTTGGTCACTTGCCAAACAGACGAGACCAAACACACACACGCCGTCCATACATGTCTGAGTGGGATTCATGGGTACCTTCCCCTACCGATCGTAGTGCGAAACGCAAGATTGACCATATCGAGGACGGAGAGATCGAAGAAGTACTTCCCCGTGATCACACCTTGTATCTCGCGCGCAAGATTCCTCGCATGTGCCTTCCTCGTAACCATTCTCTTTTCGCATTCACCCACGAGACCATGCTGCAGTACATCGGCACTAGTGAGGCACTGTACGATGAAGTGCTCTATTATCCGCCGTGCGAAGATTCTACCAACACCTACGTGATGGACGTCGAAGGATCCCGCCTTCACGACATGTTTCCTCAGTTTTCGAATATCGGTGTTCGCCGCAAGTCCATGTACTCGGTCGTGTGTGTCGTCCACTAAAATAGTGAACGACTAAAAACATGTGGTGGGTTCCTTGGATCCTGTCTACAGGTCTCTTAGGGGGGGCAATCATTGTTAGCTATTCGATTGTATTGCTCAATTCATTCGGAGATTTTCCCGTCCCTCAGCCTGTGACCGGAAATTATTTGGAATCTCCATACTGGCTCGGACTTCACAAGAATTCGACTGCAGCTATAGCAGTGTTTCAGGTATTCGGCGCAATAGGATATGTCGTGTGGCAATGGTCGCTCGTTGCAGAGCGACCTACGCGGGGCTTGCTCGCCGACACACGATGGTTGCTGTTTGCAAATGCTCTCTTTCTGCTTCCGTCTGTCCTGTGGCCTTTTGCAGCTCACAAGCTTTTACAAGATGAAACATCGTTATTGTGGGCAATTTTGAGCTCTTCCTGTCTGTGGTTGGCCGCAATAGGTCTTCTGATGTTGATAGGAGGTACATTCGAAGACAACCGAGAATCCCCTCAAGCATTGGTTGGGTTGCTCTTCACCTCGACAGTTGTAGTGGTCGCGGACGGAGCTGGTTGGAGCGCTCTCGCAATCTATAGGGCGGTGCATCACTTAGTCACTTAAAAAAAAGGCGGACTCAAATAAAATGACTCGCAGATCATCTCGCAGATCATCTCGTAAACGTCGGAATGTAAAACGGGTTTCGCAACCCCGAGTATTTCAAGCCATCGATGCGTACGTGAGTCATAACTTACCCGTAAGATTGAACGGGTTCTTCTTTGGTTATCTTGAGGACGATTTGTTTGGTGAGAAAACGGACCCCAAGAAAGTGTATTCTCGGATAATGTCATAATTCGAGATTTGGTCCCTGGATGAGACCAAATCAGATTGCAGACCAAACCCGTTCTACCCACCGAGTCCACTACAACCATGTCGGTCCATCCAGTCTACGGTCAAAAGCTCACTCGTACACAGAAGTCGGAAATGTTCGGAGACGACCATTCCAATGACTACAAGGGAATCGTCCAGCGTGATGGTAAAGTAGCATGGATACTTGTGAAGACGGGCGCGCAACAGACGTATCCGAACGAAGTGAATTCAGATTGTATCAAGTACTGCTACTCTTCGAAGGATGGGAAGGCGAATACCCTTATGAAGCGCGCTTACCACCTGAACCAGTCGTTCATCGTAAAGGTTGTACCGGATAAAAGTCCGGATACCTACTTCTGGGGCATGGGCAAAGTGAGTGTGGAGCAAGAGGACTACGAGTGGAACGGGCGCATGTATCGTCGTTTTGTTGTGGTGAAGGCAGATGCGGAACCGGAACCCGCTCCACAGAAGTCCATCGAACAGGAGCTTCCCTCTCGAAAGCGTACTCGAAAGGCCACCACGGAGGCGAGTTCACATGCTGTGCCACCTGCTCCTGAGGCGATGGCGACGGCGCTCGAGAAGGAGGAGGAGCTCGAGGGAGCGGTCATAGACGCCGACAAGATGAAGCAGTGGTGGGACGCCAACGGGGGCCTGCAAGTTCTCGACATCGATCCCGAAACGTGGGCGATGAAGGTCTCCTCGCGGCTCGCCAAGGCGCAAGAGCTGAATGCCAAGTTTCTCGAAAACTTCCAGACCGACCTCGTCCATATCCCCACTGCGATTCTCCGCACCTTTCGAGATGGTCATTACCTGATTGAGCTCAGGAAGACGCTGGGAAGCGAGGCGGGAGAGACTCTCGACGATGTTGCCAAGCCTATTAACAAGACTTCCGACAACGGTCTGATGGAAATGGATTCGTACGTGAAGAACATCGAGTTCGATTCTCATCTGGAGCGGTGCCATGCAGTAATGATGTCTCTTCTGGGAATCAAGTGGTCTCGTTACGCGCCTACGGTTCCAGGAATCGAACTTGGAAGCGGTCGTATCGTTTCATACACGCCAGATTTTGTGGTGGACATTCCCAATGGAGTTTACACGCAGACATACATGATCGAGATCAAGCCGCAATATCCGTATGACGATGAGATTCGCAAGGCGATCGGAGCATGTGCCAAGATGAAGGTGATGCCCCTTTTTCTTTTTTACAATACGCAGTTTTGCACTCCGTTTGCATCGCGCTGGACCGGACACGGACATGGTGACTACAAGCATCACAACGGCATTCGCGGGATCAAGTTCTCTTGGGATTCTCAACTCGATCGTGTGATTGTCGAGCACGATGCGGCGTACACATCTCAAACCCTTCCCGATGGGACGACTGTTGTGGGAGGAATCGACGTCCGCCATTCAGTAGGCGATGCTCGTTTCGACAATGCGTACCTGAACAAGGCGTACGAGTCCGTGGATTACTTCAAGAGCCATTCGTCCACGTAGTTTTTTCAATGATTTTGGGCATTCATTTCGGCTTTTTCCAAAAGTTTGCGCGTCTCTCCTGGACAAGGCACTGCCGCAAATCACACGGCTTATAACTGAAAGTCACAGGTTTCACAGAGCATATTTACAAACGTTTGGATGTCGTGATGTTTGGACTCAGACACCACGTTTCGTAACACTGAAACAAAACGTGAATCTATTTGATTCACGTCTTCAAATGTGTTCTTGAGCACGTTTATAAATATAGAATTGGAACTGTCGTCAAATGGGTAATGTCGGCGCAGCATGGACACTATGGCTGTATCGCCAGGACACGCACCCAATACCTTTTTCATACTTTCACATGTGTCGGGTATGTGTTTAGATCGTCTCAAGAAACTCAGCACCTTTCTTTGTAAAGCTTCATCGTGTGACATTATGTGATGTACTGCATTGTACACAGCAGTTTCCAAGTCTTTTTCGTGGGTGTAAGGTGGAAGAAGTGTGTGAGAACCGTCTCTCATGTGTTGTAATTACACACATTCTTTTTATTTACAGAATTTCACCTTTTGTAAGAAGAGGGCAGACGTTGGGTTTAGTAAAAACGAGCTTGTATCTATAATGGATCGACGGGTCGCTGCTACAGCGGAAGCTTATCTGAAAGCGCATTGCGCAGTGGTGACCACGTTTGCCGTACACACAGAAATGTCTACCGTCCTCGACGTAAAGTGACAGTAGAAATAACGAGTACAACAAGCACAACAAGTGTACAATGAGCTCACTAGATCACTGAATCTCATCCAGTATTCCTTCGTAACGCATCCACTGTGGCTGCGTCTTGTAAAACAAGGGCATTAGCATGCTCGATGTGTGTACGAGAAGTGAAGACACCTGGCGAATGCATGTGGTGCCCGACGAGACGGATGCCTCGCCTCCGAACAGGGTGTCCCACAACTTTTCCTCGGAAGGCCAATGGGACCCGTCCATGGTTCTCTGGGGGATGGCGACCAGCAGGGAAGATATGAGAAACGCCCTAGTGGCGCTGCTGGCAACGGCATCGATCGAGTTGAAGGTTGCGAGTAAGTATGCGTTCATCATAGACATTGCCTTCCCATTGGAAACATCGTCTGCAGAGTCGTATTCTTCCGTGTAATCAACTAGGGTCACTTCCCCCAGGGGGCTTACTTTCACCGATGCACCCACGAGCTCAGATGAAATTGGTTTTTGATGACCTACGTTGCGGTTTGTTTCTCTTGCCGTGATGGGAAAGGGAGTTCCGGGGCCCGCCCACCTTCGGGCGTACATAGCAAACATGAAAACATTTCTGAGAACTCGTCTGCATACCTTCATGACGTCTGGGTTCTGAGAGCACTTGCGCTTCAAGGATGCGAGTATCTCCATGCGCTTGTCGAGAATACCAAGACATTTGCGCACATTTGTTTTACAGACAAAATTGCTCGAACCTACGGGGGTTGGTGGCAGTGCGTCGTAAAAGTCGTGAAGTGCTTTCACGCTCGGAATAACACTGTCTCTCCACGAGGTGAATCTTGGTGCAACATTTTCCGGGAACTCGTGGTTCTGAAACACCTGGGAGAACGGTATCCTCTTCATCACAACATTCAAAGAATCTTTCGCGTAAGGACCCACAATCAACGTCTCCAGTAGCAAGTCATCGTCGTCCTCGTAAGGTGCGACGCCCGAAACAAATAGTCCAGGATCGTGAGCGATGTCTGAATATCTCCCGTTGGATGAAAGTAACGGACAGTTTTTACGTTTCATGCTATGTTCTGCGTAACACGAAGTTCTACCGGCATGCTCGGCAGTGGGAGGAACACACACCTTCCTTCCCGGACCGAGTGCGAATCTTACCGGAGAAAGAGTCTCACGATGTCGGACAGAAGGGTCCAAACCTCTCTGTGTAACCAGCGCCTTCGGTACGAACCGCGACCTAGACGGACAAGGGGACGTAGAAGAAGGCATAATTTATCTGTTGTTAACTACACTCTTTTTTTTTTATACGAGAGGCGAAAAGAGAGACAATGTCAGAGCACGGTACATTGTTCAGAATTCGTACCGAAAGGTTGGCATTTCGACCCTTGGTTCCATTCGACGAGGACAACAATCAAGTGATATTCGGTACAGGATTTCTTCTAAAGCACAAAGGAAAACATTACATACTCACCAATCATCACGTAATTTCAAACGCAAGGAGAGTAACTGCAACTACACACGGGGTCGAAGATGGGCAGCCACGCCAACTCAAAGTAGTTGGAATGCAGCCTCATTTGGACGTCGCCATATTGGAGATGGTGGAAGAAAACGATGCGCGTTTTTTCAATGATAGAAGCGCGAAATGTTTTGAAGGAGAACCTGGTAGATCCTCTCGAATAAAAGCAGAAACGCGAGTTACTGTATTTGGTTTTGCGAACGCAGACCGTCATCTACACACAACCTCCGGAACAGTTTCCGGAAGAACCAATTGGCCTCTTAACCGAATTCAAACGGATGCAGTGGTTAACCACGGGAACTCGGGTGGGCCTGTTGTAGATGACAGGGGTTCATTCGTGGGTATAGTAACGAGTGGGATGGACGAAATGCAACCAACCAATCATTTTGTAGGTTTCGACGAAATCATAGTTTGTTTAGAGAGAATCGAACAAAGGGTGAAAGAAATGCATGAAGTGGATCCACATTTTCAGGGCCCGTGTTCCGACTTGGGCCTGTACATTAATGCCGTGTTAATTCCAGTCGACCCCTCTGCTTTGTTCGAACGACCAAGGTCTTCCGTATCCGGAGCTCTTGTGACTGACGCTCTGCCAAACACAAACCTCGTAAAGGGGGACGTCATTCTTGGTGTGAAAATAAAAGATAAGTTTCGGAACCTCGATTCACACATGATGATAGATATTCCCGAAGTGTGGACGCATAGACTCGACTTCAGAGTATGGTTGGACCGCATACGAGGTACGGGCCGAGTTTTGAAATGGGACATGGAAGTCCTTAGGAAAGGAGAAAAAGAGAAAGTCGTGGTCAATGTTGGTCCCAATATGCTTAAATCACGGTTCATTTACCCGGACTGTGAACCTGTGTCTTACATAATATTTCACGGACTCGTGATTCAGATGTTCAACGAAAACCATGTATTCGACCTAGAGGGTTGTGACGACTCGTTCAAAGACCCCAGAGTCAACATGTATTCGTACCCTATGATTACGAATACACTACCAGAATGTCCGTTTACATTTCAAGACTCGATACGCCTGACTGGGAAACGTGTGCGGCATATCACGTCCAAAACTCAAAACTCTGGTGTTAAATTTGAAGAGCCTTCGAGCGATGAAAACTCTCTCAAGGATCTACACGAGATTCTTTCAATAGTACGAACCATCCCCAAAACATCTGATATAGTGCTGATTCTCGAGAATGGAGAGCGTGTAGGTGCTACTGCACGACAAATTGAAGAGTACGTGAACTCCGAGTTCGTCGATGGCGATCGCATGAGTCGGCGCGAAAACCTTGCCCTACACCGTGTGTTCCTTCCCTATTGGAAAACGGCCGCGTACGACGTTTATCGAACAGAACCAATTGTTTCACGTGAGACACCATGCAAAGACGTTAGGTCGATCGTCCCCGTCAGGCGATCCGACACGGAAACCGCAAGAGAGGTTGTGGAACAATGGCAGTCCGTAGTGGAGAGGAGCAAAAAAGAAAAGAGGAATCAGCAGAGCATGATGATCATAGGAATAAGTCTGTTTGCCGCGACATGCTTCCGCCTGTTGAGCAAATGATCTTCTCACAATATGACACACCCACCACCCTATCCAGGAATGGCACCCTTCAAAAGATCTATGAGAATATGATATCCCCTGGTAGTTAAGTCATTGAAACATTTGGGGAATCCGGAGGTGGAGGCGCGATACAATCTCTCATACTTGTACATGTGTGTCATATAAAATGTGAATTACCTGGGGTCTGGCATGCATCTCTCCGGAAACAACCGTCGATTAAGGCACAGTCTGCACCAATCTTGCAAACCCCTGTGCATGGGACAATACCACGGGGCGTACTCACACGCGAGCGGGGAGCAACCGGCCTTAAAAGGAGCTGATGCTGGCATGGAACCTAGCATGGGAGGAGGGGGAATCTGTGCATGCAGGTACGGGGGGTAGTGTACCGGATGGTACCATTGCGGAGGCGGTTGTTGCGCGGGGGCGTTAAAGGTACATGGACATTTTGGTTCCTCCACGGGAGTCGTGAGCGGTGGTTGTTCCTTTGCACTTCTCATGGCTTCAAGTGTTTTGAAGTACGGCATCTTTCTTCTTTCTTACACATCTTCATTTTTTTGCGTACCATCAACAGGAGCTATCGTCGAACACACACATACATATTCGTTTAGACACAAGTACAAACATAATTTTTTTGTAACCAAAAGAAAAAGATGCCAAGACGCTCCGCGTCCAAGAATCGATCCAAGAAGGTGCTCGCCAAGCGGTCGTTCAAACGTCGGAGTAAACGCAGGACTCGATCAGGACGGTACAAATACAGACAGTTTGGTCCCATTCAGCCCGACGACAGATACGGCGTCGTTGACGAAAAGTTACAGCTCGCACTACTCAAATTTTGCAAAGCCCAAGGTTTAAGACTTTACAAAATCAAGGCGTTTACAAATGCGGATGAACGACGTGGCTGTATAGAAAATCCATGGGAATGGTGGCAATACCCATCAGACTTGGAGAGAAAAAGATACTGGGACGAAAAATGCAGAAATACAAAATATTGTGCACCTGGAACGATGTGGGAGTGTAAATATGAAACGATGCGTGAATACTGGGTCGTAACTTCTGGAAATCGTAAATATTTTGTGTACCATCCAATTGGTGATATAGAGACGTTCAAAAGTTTCAAAGAAAGGGAAACTTTTGAGAGGTGCGAATGGACTGATGAATACATCCTATTTCATGTAGACGGTGAAAGTGAACGCGACGCGAGTCGTAGGATAATGAACCAGATCCATGAACAACGCAGAACCAACAAGAAGGGTGCCGATTTTCTGGCTCTCGAACTCGGGATGAATGATATTATAAATATGGCGAAAAGGTGGTTCTTTGGACAACGAGACAGAATTTTCAACAGTTCTGAAGATTTCTACAGCATGAAGTTTTGGAGACAGAACACGTTGCTTAAAACGTTTCTTAGTGAGCCTGAGAAGACAGTTGCGTCTGGCTCGTACACGTCTGCGTCGCTTGGAAATTTTCTTAGCAAGCAAACGAAGAGTACACGATCTCCGGACGCGGAATGTAGAATATCGAACGATGAAAAGGGGTTGGTATGTCCAGTATATAACTATAACGGAGGATTTGCTGGTGCGTATGTGAAGATTACAGGCAAGGACGCTGCTACTATACAAAAGGATCTCGAAAAAGCAGCAGAATCTGCAAAATTTAGAATAGATGGTGTCATTACAAGATTATCTCTATCAAGCGAGGATCCTTTTTTATATGAGCCACCATATCCTGAAAATATACACTTTATAGAGAAAGTGTATATTTTCAGGCAAAAAGAGGAAGAAGCGCGCGCGGCGCTCGCGGAAGCTGAAGCTGAAGCCGCGCGTCAGCGTCCGCCGGGAGCTGAAACTGAATCCGCGCGTCAGGTGGCGGAAGCTGAATCCGCGCGTCAGCGTCCGCCGGGAGCTGAAGCTGAATCCGCGCGTCAGCGTCCGCCGGGAGCTGAAGCTGAAGCCGCGCGTCAGAGTCTGCCGGGAATGGCAGGCTTTTTTGCGACTCGACATGCGAATCGACATAGAGAGGGTCTAAGTGGTCAGAGTTGAGTCTAAGCAGAGTTTGGTCTAAGCAGAGTTTGGTCTACAGCAGCAGAGTTTGGTCTTCACCATGTCCAAGCGTGTGCGCTCCTCCTTGGATGCCGATCAGGCCCGTGCAGTGAAGCTCGCGCTGGACGGGAACAATCTTTTTCTGACAGGCCCACCTGGAACGGGAAAGTCGCACACCTTGGGTGAGATCGTGAAGGCACTCGTACAAAAGTATGGGCCCGAATCTGTCTTGAAGACTGCGCCCACCGGCGCAGCAGCACTTCTCATCCAAGGCCAGACAATCCATAGTTCGCCAGGGCCGGGTGTTCCGGGTGGAACAGTCGAACAATTCAAGGTGATGTCGAAATCGAATCGCTGGACAAAGGTGAAAGCGCTCATCATCGATGAGGTCTCTATGCTCGATGCGGAATTCTTCGAATGGTACATCGAATCTCTTCCAACAAAGAAGCCACAAATCATTCTCTGTGGCGACTTTTTCCAGCTTCCTCCTGTCGGAGCCGGCCGTACACCCGACAGAATGTCGAACGAAGACGATCTTGCTCGATACGTGGTGGAAGCTCGCCAAAATGGCGCATCCTTCAAGGATGCCACTATGGAGCGAATCAAGGCGATGGCAGTCGAGCTCCACCCCGGAGACGAAGATGGTGGATGGAAGATGGCATCGGAGACCACCCCGTTTGGATTGGCCGAGTGCAAAGGAAAATACATATTTCAAACGTTTGCTTTTCATTCACTCGATCTGAAGATCGTCCAACTATCGCAAGTATACCGCACAACAGATACAGTTCTTCTAGCGGCTCAACGAGCCATTCGAGAGGGTAATCTGGAAGATGCATCGGTGAAGACGCTCGTGGAGGAGACTTCACGCGAGCTTCCGGAAGTGGAAGGAGTACGGCCCACCCGGATTCTTCCTCTAAAACGAGACGTGGCTGACATCAACACATTTGAACTTTCACGCCTTCCAGGAAATACAAACATGCGTTTCGAGTCGAAGGACTCTGCCAACCCACGTCATGGTTCGGCTGCATGGGTGGTGGATTCTCTGAAGAAGGATGCCTTCTTTCGCACGGAATGCCAAGTGGACGCGGTCATGGATTTGCGTGTTGGTGCACAGGTCATACTACTCCGCAACGAAAGCAAAGAGTTTGGGAATCTCGTGAACGGATCGCGTGGAGTCGTTACCGGATTCGCGAAGCAACCGCCAGGATACGAGGGTGGAGCATTCACGCCTGAAACTTCTGAGGACGACGAATCACTCTCTCCCCAAACGTTTGATCTTTCATGTGATGAACAGGCGCAGTTTCTTTATCCTGTGGTCCGGTTCAGCGATGGACAGGTTCGATTGATTCTACCACACGACTTTCGGAAGCTGGCTTACGGCAAAGGAGAATGTGTTCGCAAACAACTTCCCCTCGGCCTGGCCTGGGCAGTTACAGTTCACAAGACACAGGGGGCCTCACTGGACAGGGCCATCGTTGATTTGAACGGAACATTTGCGGAAGGCCAAGCTTATGTTGGAATTTCCCGTTCTCGAACCCTTGAAGGGCTTCAAATTCGCAACTTTTCGGAGTCGTCCGTGAAGACAGATCCCCTGGTTCGCGAGTTTTATGCGGTGCTTCACGACCCATCCCGTCTACGCGCTTTTTTTGACCAGACCGGAATGTGGTGGGGGGACGCAATCGCACAATCTGGCGATACTAAATGGATAGCTCTTTTTCGCCGCCACCCCAGTTTCAAGAAGTGGGTCTCTACTCGGTCTTCTATTGCTTAAGAAGGGGCCTAGACCGGACGCCGTTTGTTGATGCGTTAACACACGAGGCTATGGCGTTTAAAATGCGAGTGATGGGGTGGCCCGACGTGACGTCGTTCCATCCCCCCATGAGTAAAATGGTGGTCTGGAGAGGTGTTGTTGTAAGATGCGAAACCACTCGTTTGCGAAAGTGTTCATTGTATACTGCGCGAGCCACAAATCCAGAGCCGCTAATGGCATCGATTGTAGCTGTTATACCACGTTTTCGAAATGCGTCGATTATATTTTTAGACGATTCACGAGTGTAGACTCCGTTCTCAGACCAATCGTTGTAGTCCACGGTACTGTCAGTGATAACGTGAAGAGTTTCGGTTTTTACGCAAGGGGCGACTTTGTCTACGAGGCGAGACGCAAACAATACTGCTCCTGAATTTGTAAAATGGTCCGGATCATCCATTTCGATACCGTCCCAGTCAACAAATATTGGATTCGAACCAGCCTCGATTAAGCGTTCGTCTATAAGCTGCAGAATTTCAGACCCTTGCCATTCCCCAGCATTTGTGACGATATGGAAGACCCTGTTCATCCTTATGTGTACCGAATGTGCGACCCGGGTATACTGATGGGGCAACTAAGTTTCACCAAAAAAAATATGTGTGCAAGATACAACTTCAAGACATCAAATGTCATACTTTCGCTCAATGGATGACAAAAAAGAGGCTCTCCTATCCTCCACACGGGAAAGATCGGACGCGAACGATTTTCAGGCCACGGAGGCTCAACAGGCTCTGGTCGATGACCGTGCTGCTATCTCTATCAAAGAAGCTGCAAAAGGTAAGGGTTTCAAATATCCCCTTGCACTTTTCGTCGTACTCCTTTCATGTATTTTTTGTGGAGTCACCATGAATTCGGTTTTCCAAACAGAAGGGGGATTTGCACGCGCTTGCTTAGCTATTTTGACACTGTTCCTGTTTTTCGTTGCAGCCCGATTGAGTGAAACTTGGGTGAGAAAGAACACCCCGGCAACTGGGCGTTACTGCGACCCGATGTACAAGGCAGACTGCTCGAGGCTCGCGAAGGTTTTATCTCCTAAGCTTTTCGGAGTATTCACCCTACTGTGTTTGTCTTCCGTGTTTTTAGCGATGAATGCTGTTTCTACGCAGCCAAAACACGTCGAAGCTTTGAACAAGCGGGTTGCAAAGGGTGAAGTAAATTCGATGGGCGTCTTGCTCACACTTGGAGGAAGTGCCATTATCTTCGGCTTCCTCGACAATTACGGAATGAAGTTGGGAACCGATGCTCTGGAAGAAACAACCTTCCGACAGCTGGGTGCATCGTGGATGGGTCCATCCGATGAGTGGTTTATTAATGGGCCAACAACAAAAGAAGAATTGGATAGGTATAAAGAGGTATGGACCAAGCAGCAGGAGGGCAAAAAGAAGAAGCCTTACACTCCTAAGAAAGGATGGAAAGCAGCACTTTTGGATTCGTACAAAGACGATAGTGCATTCAGCGCAGAGTTCGAAGATGTGAGAGAACAAATGGACGGCGCCAACTCTATGCTCGGTAACACGTTCTCAGATTTTGTAGGAGCTATGTTGGGTGCTGGAGTCGGAAAGCTCTTCGAGCATCTGACAAATGTCGCCGGGGATGTCGAAAACGCAACTGGATTGACTAAAATCTTACAGAACCCCGTCACAAAGGTCCTTCTGGAAGCTTCATTCATAGCACTTGGTTGCCTCATCCCCGTCGGTATGCACTTTGGACAGGCACGCAAGAAAATATACGGAGACCTCGAGGCACCTATGTATAAGAAGATGTTTCCCTTTGTGAATAAATTTGTATTCAAAACAGGAAATGTAATGAACTACTCCGTGTTTGTTCTATCAATCGTTCTTGCTGTCGTCATCATGATGGTATTATCCGCACGCAATACGAGCGCAAGCGAAACTGTAGAAGTACCTCCCGTGCCAGATGACGAAGCCGGAACTTCATGGTCAGTATTTGGAATTGTTGTTGTTCTGATGATAATCATATATATCGTATTCAACTCGTACCTGGATCCTATCAAACTTGAAGACCTCGACAGTGACGCTCAAAAACGCATACTTGACGCTGAAAAACGCATACTTGACGCTCAAAAACGCATACTTCGCCAAGAGAGGACCGAAGAGTTGTCCAAAGACGAAGACAGGTCCAAAGAGTCCTTCTCTTATTCCCAAGAGGCGTTTGGAACTGAGGGAGGATCCATTGGATCTGGCAGCAGCGTTGGAATGTTCCGCCGTTAGATTTACATCAATTTTCAAGATGATTCAAGATGATTTTTTTATCAGTTTTACATGATCCTTTCGAATACACGGAGGAATGTCTGATACAGAGGACGACGATATTTTTTCGACAACTTCCGAGGCAGAAGTGTGTGAAGGAGATGGTTCTATATGTGCAATATGTCAGGATGAAGAATGTTCTCACACAAAAATGCGTCTGAGTTGCAACCATGTATTTCATGCCCATTGTTTGGCGACATGGTTTCGGGAAAATAGCGCATGTCCTCTTTGCAGAGACGATCCAGTGATGTCTCCCGTGTGTGTGAGGGAGCGAGCAAAACTTGTCAGAAGGTTTTCCAAGAGCAGTCGTGCCCCCAAGGATCTCAAACGACTCGTGAAGAATCTTCAGGACAAGGAATTTTCTCGAAAAGAGCGCAAACGTGCATACATTTCATTCAAAAAAAAGCATTCCAATATACTGAAAGAACTCAACAGACTTAGAACGTCGATGGGGTTTGCGTACGGAAGCGTTGACAATGCACTTTTGAAACTAGGCGTGTATCATTGCGACGACATGCCCGTCCCTCCACTCAGGGGGTACTGAAGAGTCCACCTGTGTCAGTTTGGTGCGAAGGGAAGAAGAGACCAAACGCTCGGACCATCCATGTTGGTGTTAGCGTTGCTCACGCTGACGCAGGAAATGGCATGAACCTTTGCATGAAATATTCTTTGAAGCTCAGTAAACTAGTAAATAGTACATCATAATAAAAAAAATAAATGACGGAGCCTTTGGTTACATCAATTGTAGAAAACTCTCCATGTAATGCAGTTGACTATGACACGCGAAGAAATCACTTTGTTTGTTTGTAGATCACTCCATGCCAGTGTACATGAACTATCTCACAAGCATGTATGATTCGCGGATACCAAAGATGAGCGTTCCAGCCAGAAAATATTTCTATAAAGTATCAGACAACAGAAATGTTCAAACTTGAAAAGGAGCAGAGTGATATCATATTAAACAGCTTCGAGTCGCAACCCACACTTGACTCAGCATATTCGTGGTCCAGAAGACAATACGCACACATGTACATTCACAGACCAGAGTTCGAGAACTTACGGGCTGAAATCCAAAAAGAGTATCCGGATCATGTCATCACATTCGATGTGGTATTCGAGGCCGCAGCTGGAAAGACGGTACACTTTCATTCCGACTATGAAAGTCTCGGACCCTTTGAGTATGATTCCTATTATTCCATTGGGAACCACAACTTCATATCGGTCCACTTCAACTTGACCCCCAAAGGAGGAAACTTGAGGACTCTGGATTGGCCACTACTTTCATGGCTTCATCACAAAATTATAACGTGGTACGGCATATACAGCCTCCCCCACAAATTTCTAAACAGCCTATGTACCCCCCTGTTCACGCTGTTTTCCCGGGATTATTCGAATGATCCGAATGTCGGGAATGCCTTCGACAATCTTCGTCTCCATAGCGTCACGCCAGGCGATGCTCGAATATCGTTCGTGGTGCGTTTAGTACACAAGAAAGTTCGTATCACAAAGGATGGTGTGCTCAACAGCGTAATAAGATCGTCCGCCTGCGAACGTCTTGCTCAAGTGATCCTTCCGGCAATGGACGGCAAAACTCGCATCAATACCGAAGATGTGACATGGTCTGACATACAACGTCCAACCGATTAGGACATGATACACTTCTGGACAACTTGTGAGACGACACGCCGCATGTGCGAGTAATGGAGCCGTACCAACTTCCTTTTCTCCATTTGGAATAAGAATTTCTCCATAAACGTGTTTGTAAGTTTTGTAACATTTCACTGGTTTCTGAACACACGGGACACAGTCCCTTCAATGTGACCATTATGCATTCATTGCATAGCTTGTGACAACAATCTATCACTGACAAATACTTGTTTTTTCCATTACAAAAATCACATTTAGGGACTTGCGGAATATAAGCCTTTCCGTACGAGTCTTTTCCCCATGTGTGGGTGTGGAGCATGTGAATGCTTTTTAGAATGTGTAGCGTATGCTGTCCATATTTCGGAGCAATCGGAGAAAGATCTTTTATGGAAAGTCTCATTGCCACAGGCGAGACCATGATTGTGCGACCCATGGGGTGATTATCACACTCCACATACTCGTACGTTGAAGAGAGAGACAACGTTTGTTTCTTCACCGTGAACATTCGCCTGAGCTCTGACGTATCTCTTAAACGCGTCACACTCAGAAGAGTTGAAGACAACAAGATTTCAATCTCTTTGAACGTTTTATTTCTCATGAATTCCTTTATGTCATCATACGTGTTTCCTACTATGGTAGGGTTGGCTATCCCCGTCAACATCAAATGACAATCTTTCGCCCGGTAAACACAGTAGTAGGGCGTCATGCCCATACAATGTTTGCCTTTTCCTCCCACACACGGGGGCTCCCCGGCCACTATAAATGGATATTGAATGTACTGTGACACCGCCGCGAGTGATGTTCTCGCTTCACATACCATCCCTTCCTGCTGTCGTTTCAAAATAGCGTACAATGTACTCGCTGCTCCACACACACCGGCTATTGTATCAATCGTTCCCACATGAGCGTGTTCTTCACATGTATCGTGCGACCCTCCATATCTCACCATGATTCCGGTCGACGCTTGAATATTGTCGTCGTATCCAAGAAATTCCGAAAACTCCCCGCCTTCGTCGGGACCACCCCATGCATCAAACCTTGTGATTATTAATTTCGGGTTTATTTTCCCCAATGCGTCGTACGAGATTCCCATTCGTTCGAGACCACTCGTCGTTGTGTTGATAACCAACACGTCGGCCGTTTTTATCAAACATTCCAATGCGTGTTTTCCTTGTTCTGTTTTTACGTCCAGCAGGACAGATTTCTTTCCTATGTTCGCGGGGATCCCATAAATAACAGTCACATCTGGTGCATACAAAGGGGAGGGTGGATCCACTTTTATTATTTCACAACCAAACCTAGCCAACATGGTAGATATTGTAGGTCCCGCGATGACGTTAGTCATGTCTATCACTTTCACGTTTGACAATGAAACAGGATTCGTTTTCATGCATCGTCTCAACTCATGAGACCAAAATATTCCAGAGGGCACTCCGTTCTTGATGAGACCGGAATCCTTCGCATGAGGGTGGCGCAACCATTCACAAGTCGAACGAACCATGATTGCAGGAACGCATGCGTTACCAAGTAGCGCTTCCCACGTTTCAGCATCCTTTTTTTTGAACGCATCCTTCAAAATGTGTCGCACTTGCAAGGACTGAACCTCGTCCAAGTTGCCAGAACCGATCCCAGTTCCACTATCCGTTTGGTAAGTGTCTACAACTTTCACTTTGGTAAGAACCTCGTCTTTTACACCGAGGGTCTCGATTGCGTTCATTTGATGCTTCTTGTGTGCAGGGCATACAAGATATATTTTTCTTCCGTCTCTACAAGTGTAAAACGTAAAGAATGGATCAAATAAGGCGTCCAAAGAACTTTCGTCTATGGGATATGCCCCTTTCTGAATGCACTGCTTCCTGCGACTCAAATAGAGATCGTCAACCGGAAACACGATGGAGTTGTGTACCAGAGCCTCTGTGAGAGCTGAAGCTAAAGGAACCTCGATGTAAGAGGTTGTCTTTCCTTGTACAACTTCGCTCAAGAGAGCACACAGAGCAAATATAGACCCGTATACCGAAGCGAGAGGGAGATGAGAAAAGGAAGCACGGATTCCAAGAAGAGTTCTGTTCAACCCCATATCCGAAAATACGCCAGAAGCAGCCATCACGGCTGCCTCTTCTTCACAAAAGCACGAGTGATAAGAATCTTCGGATGCGTACGAGGAAATGTACACATTGATGACCCGTTGAAGAACGGACGCCGGGATGTAATCTCTGAAATTTTTAGAATCGTGTATAATCACATTCACAGACGACATCTCTTTCTCCAAAACTCGTCTATTTGGAATTGTATTCTTGGTTTCCCCCAACTTCATAGTAATTATGTTCCAATCTTCGGATGAATAATGAGTTCTCTTTTCGTTGAGCTCGTATGTAGCGACAGTCCAACCGATGTCATTCAAGTATTTTCCTAAAAGCCGTGGAGCAAGACCATTGCTCAATTCAATGACTTTCATATATGTTAAACTCTACAAAAAATTTATGTGACAACCACGACATTCGCTACGATCCAAGGTGAAGGAGAGTTCGCATGTAACGGTTTGAACCTTTGCGGTAAGAGTATGTGACCGGGATCGTCTCCTTTGCCCGTCCAATTGCTCCACTGAACGGAGCAGTCATTTTTCCCACGGCCGACGCAATTCAAATCATAAGGGATTTCTTTGGGTACTTGATTCACCCCCCACGAATTTCTTACGATCCAGTTGTCTTCTTCCCAACCGATTACTGTCACCGCATGGTTTGGCTCTTCAGGCGATAAGTTCGAAACTACGCCTCGTGCGTTGTATTTCTTGAGAATGTCTCCATTGACTTCCAGAATGACGGGACCATACTCCAAAAGTTGTTTTTTTACTTCGTATTCGGGTATGCGCCTGGGATCCGAAATATGCACTCGTTCAGCATAAGGACTGGGTGCAGAACATTTGGTAACTCCTCCCCGTGCATACCCTAGAAAGATGCTTTCGTCGGACCACACCATCGGACAAGTTCTGTCCTGCATGCATGCAAGAACATTCAGAGGGTATCCTCCGTGACACATATTCCACCCTTCCTTGGCTTCTTCAACGTAATCCATGATTGTCTGCATATCTATGTGCTTCAAGCGAGGACTCTTGTAGAACAGTTTGGAAAACTGTATTCTGAACCTATCTTCTATCATTTGGATTGCACAAACTATGTAACAACAACCACACCATCCCTTCTCATGCTGGTCGATTACATCCCCAACATAGTTTCCGCTGGGGAGTACCGCGTGATTCACGAGTTTTCTCCAGCTAAAGCTCTTCATTTGTGGTTGATCGTACAAAAAAAGAGGCAAAGATTTCAGTCAAACGCAGAGAGTTCATCAGGAGGCATCCACATGACTGTCTCTTTTACCTGTTCTTTTCCAATGATTCACAATTATTTGTAAAACCTCTCACATGCTTAAAACGCAAATGCACGTTCGATTGCAGACATACCGTTAACAGTGCCGACTGCATGAGATGGCGTTTTCGATCCACGGAATACGGTGTTCAAGGGTAGTGGGTTGGGGTCAGAAACGGGTTGATCCTGTGTACTCCGAGTGCTCCGAACTTTGTGAGCGGGGGCAGGTAAAATTTGCTTGGTGCCCCTGTACACGAGAGCAGTATCATGTCCGTCGGATACACCTACGCCAATCGTTACAAAGTCGTATGGCGCGAGAGAAGAAAAGTCACTGAGGTTCTCAATGCTTTCGTAACCTGTCGAATGTACGCACGATGATACAACGCCGTCCTTCGTACTATCGAGGCAGCCTCTGAATATGGAGTCGAGTGTCGAGACTGCTACCCCCGCTACCGCAGCTTGGGTCACCTGGTCGAGGCCATGGTTAACGCGTTCCATACGTTCCTTCCAGGCCGTAGTATGGGGAACAATGCGAGTGAGATCGGAACATCTTCCCATCTCATCCTTCATACCACCTCTGTACTCTGTGAAGCCCTTCCCGATATGCCTGCGAAAATACGCGCGATTTCCCATTTCGTGAGCAGCGCCTCTGAATGTACGCTCGTCTGTCACATTTTCCAAAAGTTCTCTTGTGTGGGTGGATAGAGTCCCCAATACATCCAGCTCGGCGTCTGACTTAGCGCGGCGAATCATATCGAGGTCGGCATGCTGTGCGTGATTTACTATGGGTTTTTTGACGAGGGCACTGTCGTCGCGAGTGTCCATGAAAACTCCCCTATAGGTGGAAGCTTCGGCCTCCACATCATTTGCACTGTTGACCAATTTGCGTCCGGTAACAACACCATTGTCCGTATCGACTTCAATCATTGCATACCGCCCTTTTTGGTTGTTGTGCGAGGCACATGCGTACGTTGGATCAAGTGAATCACGAGCTCCCCTAACAACGTAAAGTACTTTGTTGTTCTTCGACATTGATCGGAAGCTTTGTTGTTTACAGCACTGAATATAAAAAAAAATGTGAGTTGGACACTCAATCCATTTGTGGGAGACCAGAGTCCATGTCACCTACGAATTCGTCAACGGCGCCTGTTCTGCGCTCTGTTTGGTATGCTGGGACCTTTGGAATTTTTGTCTTACCTTCACGCTCAAGCGTCATTTTGGTCTCATACATTTGGAACGTCTTCATGCGATTTAAAAAGTCTCGTCTAGCCATTCCAGCGGCATATTCAAATGTCTGTCGAGTGGCCATATGAGGAATATCGTGAAAGCGCTTTCTCATGTACGACTCGGGTATGTCGTTATCCAATGCACGAAACTGTTCAAACGTCATTTCGGACGATAGTTCAGGTACATTTACCACAAAAGTAGGTCGGTCGTGTCGGACGCTGCACTCGTCCTGAACCTCGAACATTGTTAATGGTACACCCTAGAAAATTACCAGCGGTGTGTGGAAGCACCACCCCTGTAAGAGAACCAGGTACTACCGTTACCGACCCCTCTGAATCCCTGCTTCAAGAACATCTCAACCATCGCTCGGATCTCTTGATCATTTGCTAGCGAATCAGGAGCTAACAATTCTGTTCGTATTCGTCTCAAATCAGTCAAACGTCCGGCTTTATCGCTTAACAGATGATCGACCACTTTCATTACTCTTGGGTCTAATTCAAGATCTTCAACTTCAAGTATTCCCTTAACGGTCTCTATCAACCACTTTTTCAACGTTGCCAATTCTTCTGCCTTATTTGTTTCTTTGGCATATGTCATGTAAGGTATTTCTATTAAAGTACTTATTGCCATGGGTTCTTCTCCAGTATTCCGTTTCGCACATTCATAACCTTCTTTTGTGATATCGTGAGACTTTGTCCTGTACGCGTAATGTATTTTGGCGAGGCTCACAAGTAGCAACTTTGCTGCATGACTCTTTTTAGACTTTGTAATCTTATCCATGAGTACTTTAGGAAGGCTTATCTTCGGAACCTCTGGTGGTGCACAGGCATCGCCCTCCCCAGGGAGAGGTGAAGGAGCACGAGAAGTCTTAGGAGGAGGAGGAGGAGGAGGAGGA
>MDTB01025384.1_pt1 | contig 25489 bp, 19 predicted proteins | sample 811161 | NCBI WGS metagenome assembly MDTB01 (sample SAMN05326650, study PRJNA326480) | marine metagenome | isolation source: seawater | place: Mediterranean Sea | collected 2009
ATATGCTGGTAGGTAATGCCTTTGCGCTCGATGAAACCTAGAACTTGCTCGAAATGACGCAGTTCTTCTCTAGCCAACTTTGAAAGTCTTAATATTAATTCGGTTTTGTCTACGTAACGATATATCAAATTGAGAGCTGTCGAAGCAGCTTTTTTTTCACAATTAGCGTGGTCGATTAATAGCGTCGGTATTTCCTCAGATACTTTCGCTAGCCACTCAACGGGTGTTGAGCAAAACAAAAAATTGTGCGCATTCATAGTCTTACAATATCCTTATCTTAACTTTTTTATCTACATCAGGTAGACTCGCCTCTCCATCATAAACCCTTGCTGGGAGTTTTTCGTGCTTGATCGTTATCGTGAACACGCTGCAGAAAGAGAAGCACTGGGTATAGCGCCAAAACCACTCAATGATGCAGAAGTTAATAGCCTTGTAGCCCTTTTAAAGGACCCCCCAACCGGTGAAGAAGAATTTATACTAGATTTAATAACAAATCGGGTCCCCGCAGGAGTAGATAATGCGGCTTATGTTAAGGCAGCGTTTCTTGCGGATATTGCCAAAAACAATGCCGTATCACCACTTATAAATCGGCAGCACGCAACAGAATTGCTGGGAACAATGCTCGGAGGTTATAATATTGAACCTCTGATAGAACTCCTTGACGATGAAGAAGTAGCAGAAAAGGCAGCGGAAGCTCTTTCTCAAACTCTCCTTATGTTCGATTTTAGACTTGATCTCGTTGAAAAAGCTAAAACTAATAAGTATGCAGCAACCGTCTTAAAATCATGGGCAAATGCAGAGTGGTTTACAAAAAGACCACCAGTAAAGGATAAGATTACTGTGACTGTATTCAAGGTGGATGGTGAAACTAATACTGATGACTTATCTCCTGCCGGGGATGCATGGAGTAGGCCGGACATCCCCTTGCATGCACAATCCATGCTTATCAAAAAAATGGATGATCCATTAGAGACAATCCAGAAACTGAAAAAAAAGGGCTATCCCCTGGCATACGTGGGTGACGTTGTTGGAACTGGGTCATCACGTAAATCAGCCACAAATTCTGTACTTTGGCATATGGGAAATGACATCCCTGCTATACCTAATAAAAGGGACGGTGGAATTGTTCTGGGAGGCAAAATTGCACCCATATTTTTTAACACTATGGAAGATGCAGGGGCACTCCCAATCGAATGCGATGTCACGAAGATGAGTATGGGCGATATCATCAGCATCTACCCCTACGAGGGTAAAATAATTAGTGAAAAAACCGGAGAGGAACTCGCTAAATTCAACCTAGCGACTGAAGTAATTCTTGATGAAGTTCAGGCAGGAGGACGCATCCCCCTAATAATTGGTCGGGGGCTTACTAATCGATCTCGGGAAGAGTTAGGGTTAAAGCCTAGTGAAGTCTTTCGCAGCCCTATCCCGGCCGATGACTCCGATAAAGGTTACACGCTTGCACAAAAAATTGTTGGTAGAGCATGTGGTTTAGAAGGTGTTAGACCAGGAACATATTGCGAACCAAAAATGACGACTGTTGGATCCCAAGACACAACAGGTCCAATGACTCGGGATGAATTAAAGGAACTCGCCTGCCTTGGGTTTAATGCCGATCTCGTAATGCAATCATTTTGTCACACTGCCGCATACCCAAAACCCGTAGATATTGATACACAACATACATTGCCGGATTTCATTCAAACTAGAGGTGGGGTGGCTCTTCGTCCCGGAGATGGAATTATCCACTCCTGGTTAAATAGGATGCTTATGCCAGATACGGTAGGAACTGGAGGGGACTCTCACACACGGTTCCCGATAGGCATCAGTTTTCCGGCTGGCTCTGGGTTAGTGGCCTTTGCTGCGGCAATCGGCCAAATGCCATTGGATATGCCCGAATCGGTCCTAGTAAGATTTATAGGAGAAATACAACCAGGAATTACATTAAGAGACCTGGTAAATGCAATACCCTATGCCGCTATACAACGAGGGCTTCTTACTGTTGAGAAAGAGGGCAAAATAAACGTGTTTTCTGGACGCATCTTAGAAATAGAAGGATTGCCAGACCTAAAAGTAGAGCAAGCCTTTGAATTGTCAGATGCCTCAGCTGAGCGCTCTGCTGGGGGGTGCACTATACGCCTTAATGAAGAACCAATAGTTGAATACCTTACTTCCAATGTAACGCTTCTTAAATGGATGATCTCTGAGGGTTATGGCGACCCGCGAACTTTGGCCCGTCGCATTGCAGAAATGGAAGAATGGTTACTGAAACCATCCCTGTTGCAACCAGACGAGAATGCAGATTACTATGCGGTACTTGAGATCGATTTGAATGAAATAAAAGAGCCCTTGATTGCATGCCCCAATGATCCTGATGACGTAAAACCCTTGTCGGCGGTCGCAGGGACTAAAATTGATGAGGTTTTTATTGGTTCCTGTATGACAAACATCGGCCACTTTCGTGCGGCTGCCCAAATGCTTAGTCAAGTAGAAAGTCTTCCGACACGACTATGGATTTCACCACCGACTAAAATGGATGAGAAACAACTTATGGAGGAAGGCGTCTATAGTATATTTGGCAAAGTTGGCGCTCGCATGGAGATGCCAGGCTGCTCGCTATGCATGGGAAACCAAGCGAGAGTTGCTGCCGGTTCAAGTTGTGTATCAACATCGACTCGTAATTTCCCAAATCGACTTGGGGATGGAGCCAATGTCTTTCTTGCATCTGCAGAGCTCGCAGCAATCTCTAGTTTGCTAGGCCATCTTCCTAGCCCAGAGGAATACTTGTCTCATGCGGAGGACCTGGTTAAAACTACTAATAATATCTATCAATACCTTAACTTTCATGAGGTTGCCTCATATAAAGAAATTGCAGATAAGGCCGTCATACCTTCAGTTAACATAGTAGAAGTGAACTAACACATAAAGCGTACCTTGAATACACTCAGATCTGATTATGAAACTCAATAACATCGGCACCCCGACGCCTCTTTGCACCGTCATTACGAAGTGTTTCGATACGGTTAAGATAGGTTTCATCAACACCACCAGTTACATATTTACCATCGAAAACTGATGTATCAAATCGATTAATCTTCTCATTGATGCCTTGTGCACAGGAAACCAAATCATCGAGGTCCTGATAAACCAACCAGTTGACTCCAATATACTCGGCTATTTCTTTTTCTGTTCGATTATTAGCTACAAATTCGTTTGCAGTGGGCATATCGATACCATACACATTCGGATAACGAACTGTTGGTGCAGCGGATGCTAGGTAAACCTTTTTAGCACCTGCATCGCGAGCCATCTGGACTACCTGCTTTGTGGTAGTTCCCCTAATTATCGAATCATCTATAAGCAAAACGTTCTTACCTCGAAATTCAAGATCAATCGCGTTTAATTTACGCCTGACAGATTTTTGCCTCTGCTCTTGTTCAGGCATGATAAAGGTTCTACCCACGTAGCGATTTTTTACGATACCCTCTCGATATTTGATACCAAGTCGGTGGGCGATGGGGAGAGCAGCTGTACAACTAGTATCTGGAATTGGGATTACCACATCAATATCATGATTAGGATGCTCCCTTAAAATCTTGTTTGCTAATTTCTCTCCCATCTTCAACCTGGCTTTATATACTGAAACCCCATCTATCACGGAGTCGGGCCTGGCGAAGTAAACATGTTCAAAGATGCACGGGCTATAGTTTGTCGACGCAGCACACTGTTGCCGATAACAACGACCATTAGATTGGATGTAGATAGCCTCGCCCGGGGCCACGTCGTCAATCAGTTCGAATCCTAGTACATCTAAAACAACACTTTCGGAAGCAATCATATACTCAATACCATCACGTGTTTCCCGCTTACCGAATACCATAGGTCTTATTCCAAATGGATCCCGGAACCCTACAATTCCATAGCCGGTTATAAGAGCAACAGCTGCATACGCGCCGACTGATCGCTCATGCACACGTTCAACGGCCTTGAAAATATCATCTGGTGACAACCGAAGCCCTGAGACATTCTGAAGTTCATGGGCAAACACGTTTAGTAAAACTTCAGAATCAGAACTAGTATTGATATGCCTTCGATCCGCACGAAAGAGATCCTCGTTAAGCTTATCATCGTTAATCAAATTCCCGTTATGCGCGAGGCAGATTCCAAATGGCGAATTTACATACATTGGCTGGGCTTCTGCAGGACTGGAGGTACCTGCCGTGGGGTATCTATTATGAGCAATTCCCATCGTTCCTATCAGATGATTCATATGTTGTTGCCGAAAGACGTCTTGGACCAAACCATTGCCTTTTCGTTGATTTAAAGTATCGCCTTGACATGTAACCATTCCCGCCGCGTCTTGACCTCGATGCTGTAAAATGGACAAAGCATCGTACAAGTCATATTGGACATTTTTACGACCAACCATTCCAACTAATCCACACATACTAACTAACGCTCCCTTCGGTCTTTTCTAATATTTGTTCACTTTGCTCCCATAGTATGGGACCAAGCCACTCCACCAGGTTTACAAAATGCGGGATTAATGCCGATTCTTTCCACCACACGTCGTTCTGAACAGGGACCAGGTAATAACAAACGGCTATGAAAACCAGGATAATTAACGCACCACGGGCAAGCCCGAAGAAGATGCCGAGGAATCTATCAACACCTCCGAGCCCCGATATCTTTATAACACGAGCCAACAAGCGATTAATTAGACCACCAACAAATAGTGTGACGAAAAAAACAAAGATATAACAAAGACCAACGCGCAAGCTTGATATTTCAATAAGGTCCACAAGTAACACTGAAAGGTGAGGTCCAAAAACACGAGCGACCACAACCGCCACAATTAGTGTTGCTAACGACAAAGCTTCCCTTAGGAAACCCCTCACAATACCCACTAGAGTAGATATTGTGAAGATACCCAGTATTAGCCAATCAGTGAAAGCCACCTACTAACCACCAAGCTGAAAACTATCATCTTCTATTCGATATCTCACAATCAGCCCTTCGATATCCATCCGAGTTCTAATCTCAACACTAATTTTTTCTAAAGAGGTCTTATCTATCATAGGACCCACAAATACTTTAAATCTTTTCCCGTCGCGCGTCTTACTGCGCATGATATAGCTTCTATATTCTGCCTCCCGCAATAGCGTACGCAAATTGCGGGCATTTTTTTCTTGTTCAAAACTGCCAAGTTGTAGACTCCATGCAACTGGCAGGCTATTCCGGTCAAGAGCAAAATTTGTGTTTTCGGAATAATCTGTTTGATCAACAATCTCTAGCGGCAGCCTAGCCGCACTATCCTGTTCTATCTGTTTCATATTTTGTCTTATATCACTAAAGCTCAAATCTCGCAGCGTTATATTTGGTGGTTTTGGGATATCTGCAATAAACCTCTCCCTTTCCTGAACCGAGCCACCAAAGAGTAGGGGTAATAGAACTATTGCAAAACTGGTTAGAACTACCGCTCCAATAATTCGATTTCGCAATTTAGAGTCCATTATCGCTCTTCGTTTAGCGAACTTGATATTGTCTTGAAGACGCCCGCCACAACTGGAAATGAACCGAACACAACAATTAGGTCGTCTATATCTAGATCCTTCTTGGCTTTTCCGAATGCGGAAGGAATGGTACCACAGGTTTCAACGTTACTCCTATCACCCAAAGCCGATTGCAACTCTTTCGCTGTCGCTGCACGAGAATCATCCATGTTAGTAAAATACCAACGATGCACCAATGGAGACAATGTTTCGATTACCTTCGATAACTCCTTATCAGAATACATTCCAACTAAAGCATGAACACGCGGTTTCGATTCAACTGAACTTAAATAAGTCGCTAGATAGTCCCTAAGGTAAATGGCTGCTGCTGGATTGTGGGCGACGTCGCACAAGACTCTAGGCTTGGTATCAAACCACTGCAATCTCCCTGTTAATCTTGTGCGACGAATTACCTCAAAGATTTGTGAGTCGCTTAATTCCAGACCCAAGCATGAGACTGCTTGAAGCGCTGCCACAGCGCAGTTCTTTGGGAGTTGAGGGGCTGGCAAGCCAGAAATAACTCGTTCCCGGAAATCGATCTTGCCATCTTCAAAGCTGAAGTCATTACCGATTACATAAGGCGTAATACCTAGTTTCCCAGCGTACTCCATGAGTGTGGCAGGTGGATCAGGATCCGCTACTACGCAAGGGATCTCCCGCCTCATTATAGCAGCCTTCTCTAGAGCAATTTCTTCTCGGGTACCACCAAGCCAAGCCTGATGGTCAAGCGCAATTGGCGTTATTACCGAAACATCTCGACTAAATATGTTCATTGCATCGAGCCTCCCACCAAGCCCAACCTCAAGGACCCATACATCCAGATCTCTACGGCTAAAAATTAATGCCGAGGCCAAAACAGCAAATTCGAAGTAAGTTAAAGAAATATTTTTACGAGCGACTTCTATAATCTCAAACGTCTCTACTATCTCATCGTCCGGCACTGCAACGCCATTTATCTGGATCCTTTCATTAAACCTCACGAGGTGGGGAGACGTACTTTTCCCTACGGAATTTCCTGCTTCAATGCAGAATTGCTCGATAAATTCACACGTAGAACCTTTACCATTGGTTCCTGCAACTATCGCAACTTTAGAGCTGTGTTGCATTATGTCTAGATCCGCGGCAACCTGGTTGACTCGAGCCAAGCCTAGGTCCCATGACTTAGGATGAAGTTTTTCTATATACCCCAGCCACTCATCCAGAGACTTCATCTAAACCCTGTCGAATCTCTCTTAAAAGATTACAAACATCTTTGTTTCCAAGACCAGGTTCTTGTTTAGCTATTAGATCAACGATAGCTGATCCTACAACAACCCCATCTGCATGAGCTCCCACGGCTGCCGCTGTTTCTCGATTTTTTATACCGAAGCCCACCAAAATAGGAAGATTACTTGCAGACCGTAACCGTTCTAATTTACTCTCGACCTCTTTGACATCAAGTGTTCCTGCTCCGGTTGTTCCTTTCAGAGATACATAATAAACGAACCCGCTACTTTCGGAGCAAATCATCTCCATCCGCTGTTGCGTCGTCGTTGGTGCGACGAGATAGATGAGATCTAAGCTGTTCCTTCTTAGCGATTCTTTTAAAACAGACGCTTCTTCGGGAGGCAGGTTCACGATTATCAAACCGTCGACACCTGATTTAGCCGCGCGATTCGCGAATTTTTCATATCCCATAGATTCAACAGGATTCAGGTAACCCATGAGGATGACGGGTGTTCGACGATCCGTTTCTCTGAAGTCCCTAACTATCCCAAGACAGTGCTCCAAAGATGTATTACTCCGCAACGCCCTTTCATGTGCCAATTGAATCACCGGACCTTCGGCTTCAGGATCCGAGAAGGGAACTCCTAATTCAATCGCGTCAACACCGGACCTGACCAGGTCATGCATCAACTCTAGCGTTGCTTCCCTATCAGGATCACCGGCGACAATATAGGCGAGCAAACTTTTTCTTTCACTTTCTAACGCCGCGCTCAGCCTATTCATCATAATTTTCTCAATCGATTGAAATACCATCTAGGCGAGCGACAGTAGGAATATCCTTATCGCCACGACCAGACAAATTAATTACAATTGATTGATCACGACGCATCGATGCTGCAAGTGTCATCCCGTAAGCCACGGCATGAGAGGACTCCAACGCAGGCAGAATTCCCTCTAGTAGATTAAGCTTCCGAAAAGCGTCTAATGCTTCCTTGTCATCTATAGCCGTGTATTCTGCCCTTCCGATATCCTTCAACCAAGAGTGCTCCGGACCAACACCCGGATAATCGAGACCAGCCGAGATAGAGTGTGTAGGGAGAATTTGGCCATTCTCGTCGTGCATTAAATATGTTCGATTGCCGTGTAACACCCCAATACTGCCCTGATTCAAGGGTGCCGCATGTGCACCGGTTTCCAGCCCCTCACCTGCCGCCTCCACCCCGATGAGACGAACCGCTTTGTCCTCAAGAAATGGATAGAAAATACCCATAGCATTCGAACCCCCACCAACGCAGGCAACGATTGCGTCTGGGAGACCCCCATTCTGATTCTCGAATTGTTCTTTCGTCTCACGACCAATGACCGACTGAAAGTCTCTTACCAATTTTGGATAGGGGTGCGGTCCCGCGACCGTGCCGATAATGTAGTGAGTGTTATCTACATTTGTAACCCAATCTCGCATTGCCTCATTCAAAGCATCTTTAAGTGTTCTAGAACCGGAGCTCACTGGTACTACCTCCGCTCCCAACAACTTCATTCGATAAACATTAAGGGATTGCCTTTCAATATCTTCACTACCCATATATACCTGGCATTCCAAACCAAAACGCGCCGCCACAGTAGCAGAGGCCACACCATGCTGCCCCGCCCCCGTCTCTGCGATGATTCTTGGTTTACCCATATGTTTGGCAAGCAGTGCATGCCCAATACAACTGTTTATCTTATGAGCTCCGGTGTGGTTCAGGTCCTCTCTTTTGAGAAAGATCTTCGCACCACCCATTTCTGTGGTTAATCTCTCTGCGAAATACAGTGGGGAGCTTCTACCGACGTAATAGGCTAAATCTTGCTTGAGCTCTGCTAAAAAAGTTTCGTCTTCGCGCAGGTGCTCATAGGTAGCCTCGAGCTCCGCCAACGCCGTGGTTAGCGTTTCTGATACAAACTTACCACCAAAAACACCAAAGTGCCCTGACGCGTCAGGAAAGGAATATAAAGTCTCGTTTTGTCCTATACTACTCATTTCGCACCCTTCAATTTGTCTTTATCTCGCACTACCTTTACGAATTGCCTTATCAACTCGGGGTCTTTGACACCAGGGCTAGATTCTACACCCCCGCTAACGTCCACAGCCTGCGGCTGCGCCAATTCCATAGCACGACCCACGTTTCCTGCGTTAAGTCCCCCAGCCAACCAAAGTGGTAATTCACAACCGGGTACGCTAGCCCAATCAAAAGAGATGCCTGTGCCACCAAATTTCCCAGCAATAGCGGTATCCAAAAGAATTCCAATGCTGTCGGGATAACGTTGGGCTTCGAGTTGAGTTTCAATTTTCGAAACAAAAGGAATCGCCTTTAAAAACGGTATGGGGAATGAGTCGCAAAAAGCGTTGTCCTCAGACCCATGAAACTGCAGGAGGTCAAAATGACAATACTCAATGACCGACCTAATTTCCCTTTCACCATGGTTTACAAATAAACCCACTTTAATCACCGATGAAGGAAGAGCATTTAATATTTCTCTCGTCTTTTCTATGCCAATATACCGCGAACTAGATTCAAACATGTTAAATCCAAGTGCATCAACTCCAGCATCAGCAGCATCCAGCCCGACATCTAACGACGTGATCCCACAAATTTTTATCCTTGTATGCATCACTAATAATAAGATGGTCGAAACGATAGTTTATCAGAAAATTAGTGCTGTAAGCCTAAAAAATGTGGCCAAACTAAATCAGGCATATCAATGTGAATAGCAGTTTCATACCTAACTCCAACAAGGAAAAGCCCATTAGGGGGAGCAGTTTTACTTGCTTTGGTGCGATCTTTAAAAGTAAGTAACTCACGAGGCCATGATATCGGTTTTTCTCCCGCGCCCACATCCAGCAGGACACCTACTATATTTCTCACCATATGCAGCAAGAAGGCGTTTGCTGTGATATCTACAAGCACCAAATCACACTCCCTCGATACCCTAACGGACAATACATTGCGCATAGCAGTACTCGACTGGCACTTAGAGGCACGAAAAGAAGTAAAATCTTTTTCTCCGACCAAAAACTGTGCTGCTTCATCCATCTTTTCGTGATCCAGCTGGCGATGTTCTCTATATAAATACTCTGGCAGCAGAGCAGACCGGATAGGACTGTTATAAATTACGTAAAGATAACGCCTCGAAAATGCAGAATGCCGGGCGCTAAAGCTATTGGGAACTAGGGCCCCGCAATTCACCGAAATGCTTTCTGGTAAATTGGAATTTGTTCCATAAACCCAAGCCTCCATATCTCGATCACTATTTGTGGAGAATTCGACTATCTGATTAGTAGCGTGTACCCCTGCATCTGTACGACCGGCACAGCCTACGCGAATAGGACTATTTGCTATTTTAGAGAGCGCATCTTCTAGCAACCCCTGTACCGTCTGGACATTTTCTTTCTGATACTGCCAGCCGTGATATGGCGCACCATTATAAGAGACACTTAACGCTACTTTTTTCAATAGTTACTAACTAGTCAAGTCTTTCTAACAACGAATTTGCTTCCTGAATCTGCTCTGGATTACCCTCTTCGAGGACAGCATTCAGAAGCGACCGAGCATTATCTTGATCACCCATATCAACATAAGCTCTTGCCAAATTTAGCTTTCCATTAGCATCCTCATCAATATTTGGTTCTCCATTATTCCGATTACTATCCTCGAACGATTTTTGTTCAGCGTTATTTTCTGTATCAACGATCTCTTCGCTACCGTTCTCCGCGGAGTCGATACCATCTTCAATCCAATCTATTTCCTCCCCTCCAGTGAACTCTGACAGATCTTCATTTTCTATACTATCTTGGCCAGTTTTTCTCTGAACCAAAAATATCGCTATCACTGTTCCGCCAACCAAGATAATAACAAGCAAACCAACAAACACTGGGTAGTTAAAGATGCTACTTGCAGTGGCTTTAAAACCGGAGGAGCTTTCTTTCTCGGACAACTTTGTCTCTACCGAGTCATTTATATTTTGCATTTCTAGACGCCACGCTGTTAGTTGATCATCTTTAAGCTTAATAAGCTCATTTAATGTGTCTATTTGCGCATTCAGGTCATCTAGCCGCATATTAAGTTCATTATTAAACCTACGTGCCCCATCTAGTTCTTCACGAGCAAAATCCAGTTCATTTTGTAATGCATCATTCTTCGAACCGAGAGCTCCTTCTCCCGCTCGTTGACCGCTACTGCTATTAGCCGCCAGTAACGTTAGCTCGCCATCTGAATAACTGGTTTCCGTAGACAGCTCTCTACGCTCACGAGGACTAGCATCCAGTTGTGCCATTCTACTTTTTTTATAGTCCTGGAACTTCTCATTTTGTAGCTCGACCAAAGTAATAGCTTTGGCTTGAGAGTCTTGAATCATATCTCTAGCGTTCGGAATACGCAGCACGTACCCAACCTTCAGAAGATTTATATTATTCTTGATAAACGCATCAGGGTTCAGCCTCTGCAAAGCCAACATGGTTTGCTGAATACTTACGGTTTTATCAGTTCTAACTTTTAAGGCAATATCCCATAGAGTGTCTCCACTTTTGGTAATACCATACTCTTTTTTAGCTTGCTCACTATCTTTTTTTAAAACTGACTTTTCTGCATTATCTTCTAACTTATCCAGTAATAACCTTTCGCCACCTAAATTCTTTTTACTCGCAATAGCGAGTTCCACGGGAGCATTATCATGATTATCAAATATAGGAGGATCTAAAAAAACTGTATGTTCCGAAAGCATCTTTCCACTAGGCCACACAACCTCTATGACAAGGTCGAAGAGCGGTTCTTTGATCGGCAGAGTACTTGTAACCTGCAGATAAAGCCCTCCAGAACTATTCTCACGAACTTTGAATTTTAAATCGGTCAAGATGACCAACCTTTCTTTATCAAAACGACTAAAGTCTTCAGTGGAAGCCAGAGCTATCAGAATATCTAAAGGCGACAAGCGTAAGGTTTGCATTAAAGGAATTTCGGCCTCTAAAGGTTCGTCTAGATTGGACTTGAGCTCTAACTCACCCAGACTAAGCGCAAGCACTGAGGGCAGGTAAAACGTCAGGAAAAGTACTGACAGTAAGTAGCGACTTCCTCTCATTATTTTCTCTCAACACCAGGAAACCGAGCAGAAAACACATTAACCAATATTCCAAACAATAATTTGGTTACATCTAAAAAGAAACTCAGAAATAAAATCAGAACCATTATGAAGGCTACCTCCAGGTTGGATTGACTATAAGTACTCTGTCAAAACTTCTGCTATTTGCACGCTATTGAGCGCAGCTCCTTTCCGAACATTATCGGATACTACCCAAAGATCTAGCCCAGTATCCAAACTGAGATCTTTCCTTATTCGACCGACAAATACCCCATCTTTACCGGCAGAGTCGGAAACAGCCGTGGGGTAGCCGCCATCAACCCTCTCATCGATTACCTGAACTCCGGGAGACTCAGAGAGGAGCCTAACCACCTCCTGAATACTTATCCTGCTACATGTCTCTATATGAATAGCCTCAGAATGACCATAGAAAACCGGTATCCTGACACAGGTTGGATTAACTTTAATTTCATCATTTTCAAAAATTTTTTTTGTTTCCCACACCATTTTCATCTCTTCGAGAGTAAAGCCATTATCATGAAATTCTCCAATATGAGGAATCGCGTTAAAGCTAATCTGCTTGGTAAAAACTTCAGTCTTGAGAGGCTTAGCATTTAGGAGATCTGCGGTTTGACTGGCCAACTCTTCTATCCCTCGTTTCCCTGAACCGGAAACTGCTTGATAGGTACATACATTGATCCGACTTACTCCAACCGCATCATGGATCGGTTTGAGTGTCACAACCATTTGTATCGTAGAACAATTGGGATTGGCAATGATATTTCTATTGACGTAATTTGCAACTGCATGAGCATTAACCTCAGGCACAACAAGAGGTATTTCCTCATCCCTTCGGAAATAAGAAGTGTTATCGATCACTACACATCCAGCTTCGGCGGCCTTTGGTGCATACTCTGCAGAGACACTACCCCCCGCTGAGAATAACCCAATCTGTACATTGGAAAAATCAAATTTTGACAGGTCTTTTACGACTACCGATTTCCCTCTAAATTGCATCCGAGTTCCTGCAGACCGCTCGCTTGCTAAAAGGAAAAGCTCTCTGACGGGAAACTGCCTCTCCTCAAGTATTTGAATCATTGCCTCACCGACTGCTCCAGTAGCTCCGACAACAGCAATGTTATAGCCATCCATAATACGTTCTCCAATACATCTTACTATTTATTTTATTTGAGATCAGGCAAGTTAGTTTTTACGTCTGGGTTCTGACCTCGGTGCTTCAATGCTTCATCCATAAGCACCAAAGCTAACATCGCTTCAGCTATTGGAGTGGCTCTAACGCCAACGCAAGGATCATGCCGCCCTTTCGTAGAGACTTCCGCTTCGGCACCATTGCGGTCAATAGTTCGCACAGACTGTGTGATACTTGATGTTGGTTTAAGTGCCAAATTGACAATAATATCCTGACCGCTTGAAATCCCGCCTAAGACTCCACCCGAATTATTCGAGCTAAAGCCCTGAGGGGTTATTTCATCACGGTGTTCGCTACCCCGCTGAGTTATACTAGAAAAACCCGACCCAATCTCCACACCTTTTACTGCATTGATACTCATCATTGCTCGAGCCAAACAAGCATCGAGCTTATCGAAGACAGGCTCCCCCCATCCAGCAACCATACCAGTTGCCGTGACCATAATTTTTGCACCTACAGAGTCTCCCTCACGTCGGAGGGTATTTATTAACTCTTCCATCTCTCCCACTACGGCTGCATCAGGACAGAAAAAAGGATTCTGTGAAACTTCACTCCAATCAATCGTTCGCGCTGCAATGTTACCCATCTGCAGCAAACAACCCCTTATTTCTAGACCATATTGACTTCGCAAATATTTACGAGCAATACCTCCTGCAGCAACTCGCATCGTAGTTTCTCGAGCAGATGAACGGCCTCCCCCCCTATAATCTCGGAAACCAAACTTTTTCTCATAAGTGAAATCAGCATGAGCTGGCCGAAAAACATCTTTTATGCTTGTGTAATCTTTCGACTTTTGATCCTCATTATGAACAATCAAACCAATCGGAGTACCCGTGGTTTTCCCCTCGAATACTCCTGACAGAATAGAGACCTGATCACCTTCTTTTCTTTGAGTTGTATACTTGGAGGTTCCTGGTTTCCGGCGATCTAAATCACCCTGCAGATCGATTTCAGAGAGCTCAAGACCCGGGGGGCATCCATCAACAATACACCCCAGGGCTTTCCCATGACTCTCCCCAAAAGTGGTTACAGTAAACATAGTACCTAAACTACTTCCTGGCATAATTAACTCTCTAGATACTTGTAGATATGGATATTATAACGGAATTATAGCGTGACATATTGATCGAGCAGTCGTTCTTTTTCAATAAGTTTCAAGGGGTAGCGTTAGTATCTCGTGATTCTTTAATTTAAATCAAAGAAAGATGAGTCCGTAATGTTTTTTAACGCAATCGCTTAACGCACTAGCGGAAGACATAGACCGAAAAGAACTGTTAGCTCTTACCTTTTATTTGACGAAAGCACAGGACTCCCAAACTATAGCCCACCCGAAATTTCTGACTAAGATACATAAAAATAATCTTCAACTAACGAGATTACTTAGCCGCATAGTGAAGATTTTTGCTCATTTCATTAACGGGCACCAACTATTATCAGAAAATAGCATAGGGGTTTGCACTTAAACTTATGGTATAGCTTTGAACTTCAAGGAGCAGGAGTAGAACTCTTTTTTCGCCAATTAGAATTAAGGCCTAATAACTAAAAGTTCTATACGGCTGGGACTCCGACTTTTATTCTCTGCCAGCGCCCCAAGCCCGTGAGTAGTGATTCTATCTTGGTGTCCGAGTAGACCTTTAATTTTATTACCGATCTGTTTGCTTTTCTCTATCGAGTACTCAATAGCTCTCCCCTCCTCCATATCATGATGTACCACTATATGTAACATGAGCTCTTCAGTTGAACTCAGAATTTCTCTTGCAAAACTTAGCGCAGCTTCACTGGTCTGAAAGCTAAACCGTTCGATTTTCTCTCTGACCTGATCTTTTCCTATTACTTCGATGTGGAAGTATAATTTTCTAGTACCACGCATCGCTACGTAAACAGAGACATACTCCCCATGTTTCAGACGAACTAAGAAATAACGCTGAAATTGTTCTGGCCCATATAGGATAGGCTTTGCAAAAACAGTATTCGCCCAATAATTACTTGAACCACAGTTGCGACCACTACACTCGAAAAGTATTTCCCCAAGTTTAAGAAGTTGTACTCGATAAAAATCTTTAACTTGGTCAACATCTCTCTCCCCCGGTACAAAAAATGTCTGAGACCTTTTAGTACCAACAACGTATTCAAAATTTTCAGGCTCCAAAACATTATTAACTTTTTTTAAAGAACCAAGAATTATTAGATGGGACTCGACTGAGTTTCCTATAGCTGAATCAACTAACTGTCGCCCAGGATAGTCATTAAGCCACGAGTCTGCAGAGGCTCCAAAAGAACTAAGAATTAAAATTATTATTATGATTCGACTACCCAACTTAGCTCCCCAGTATAAAGCCCAAAACTTTTTAGTTTAATACACGCAACCGTCGCTTCCCTGATCGATAAAATTTCTCCCGTTAAATAGTGAGTCATTTTGCCAACAAAAGGCTGATGCGACACAAGCATAAGTCCTTCTACTTGCATTGTGTTGAGCTTCTCTGCGATTACCTCACATGATGCCCCAGGCGCTAAATCATCACATAATTCTATAGGTACAGTAGGATAGGATAATTTATTAATGATCTCCGCCGTCTGGACCGTGCGTCGCAATGGACTACATAATATCCTATCTAATTTCGTAACTTTCTTTCTTACGCATCTCGCTACTTTTCTTACCCCACGACACCCGACAGGAGAGAGTATTCGATCAAAATCATTGCTATTAGATGGCGCCCTTCCATGCCTCATAATTAATAAGTACATATAATTTCTCGATAGCTGCTAAAAAGTGCACATTAAATAACAAAATTAGCTTGGCCACGTTCGCACGCTTCTGAATCATTGCAATCTGATTCAGAAGACCGTTTAGTAGCGAAGATGGCAAATGTTAGTGGCCGGGCGATAGTTCAAGAAGAAGTTTATTCAAACGATGCACGAATGTTGCTGGCTCCTTCAACTGGCTACCTTCAGCTAGTAACGCTTGATCATACAATAATCTGGCTAAATCCGAGAAGCGATCCTCATTGGTTTCTCCTCCCAACTTTTCTATCAAAGGATGACTAGGATTAACTTCGAAGATGCGTTTATTTTCTCCAGGGGCCTTCTGCCCTGCAGCTTCCATAATTTTCCGCATCTGGATTCCCATATCGTCTTCAGTTATGACCAAGCATGCTGGCGATTCTGTGAGACGATTAGTTGCTCTGACTTCCTCAACTTCATCTCCAAGCAAAGTAGTTAGCCGTTCGATCAATTCTGCGGAGTCTTGCTCCACCTTTTCCTTTTCGGCCTTCTCTTCCTTATCTTCGAGACTACCCAAATCCAGAGCTCCACGCGCAACATCCTGGAACTGTTTTTCATCAAAATCTGTCAAATAGCTCATCAACCACTCATCAATTCGATCATGAAGCAGTAGCACTTCCAAATCTTTCTTCTTGAATACTTCTAAGTGAGGACTATTCAGTGTGGTGTGATAGTTTTCTCCGGTGACATAAAAAATTTTATTTTGCCCTTCTTTCATATTCTCAACATAGGCCTTCAAGGATTGATCTTGAACTTCAGATCCAGATTTCGTTGTAGAAAAACGCAGTAACTCCGCGATTTTTTGTTTATTCGAGAAATCCTCAGCTACACCCTCTTTCAAAGCTTGACCAAACTCGTCCCAAAACAGCTGGTATTGTTTTATATCTTTTTTTGCCAACTTCTCTAGTACGTCTAGAACTCTCTTGGTAAGAGCCGATCGCATTGATTCAATGGCGGGGTCTTTTTGGAGGATTTCCCGTGATACATTTAGAGATAAGTCATTCGAGTCGACAACACCTTTCACAAAACGGAGGTATAAAGGAAGGAACTGATCAGCTTCATCCATTATAAATACCCTCTGCACATAGAGCTTGAGGCCAAGCGGCGCCTCGCGCTGCCACAGGTCAAATGGGGCCTTAGAAGGTATATAGATCAGACTAGTATAGTCTAACTTCCCTTCCACTTTATTATGTGACCAAGTTAAGGGATCCTGGAAGTCATGGGCAATATGTTTATAGAACTCTTTATATTCCTCATCCTTAATATCATTTCTTGAGCGAGTCCACATAGCCTTTGCACTATTTACAACCTCATCTTCCAGTGTCTTAGTCTCTTCACCCTTTGCGTCCCCACTAGATTCCTTCTGCATTATTACCGGCACAGGCACATGATCGGCATACTTCTTGATAATATTACGTAGTCTCCAACCATCCAGAAACTCTTGTTCTTCTGGTTTAATATGTAGAATCACAGAGGTCCCCACGCTATGCCTATCAACCGTTTCTACCTCAAATTCCGCATCACCGGATGAGGACCATCGGACGCCATTGTGCGATTCGGCATCGATGGACCTACTTTCAACCACGACCTTATTCGCTACAATGAAAGACGAGTAAAATCCAACCCCAAACTGACCAATTAGCTGGGCATCTTTTTGTTGATCACCGGTGAGAGAATCTAAGAACTGCGCTGTGCCTGACTTTGCGATTGTACCCAAATGCGAAACCGCCTCATCTCGCGTCATACCAATACCAGTATCTGTAAGCGTAATCGTTTTGTCTTCTTTGCTGAAGTCAATCCGAATACCTAACTCTCCCTCGACAAGTTCCGGCCGGGACAGACCCTCGAACCTTAATTTGTCTATCGCATCTGAGGCATTCGAAATTAATTCTCTCAGAAATATCTCTTTGTTCGAATACAGAGAATGTATCATCAAATGGAGAAGCTGTTTTGCCTCCGATTGAAAACCTAAGGTTTCTTTATCGCTTTTACTCATGTTCCTTTAATCTCCCCAGTCCGAAAATCAGTGTCAAAAATCTTGGGTCGGATCAGAAATTTTCAACCCTTACCAACCGGTCGCATCCCTTAAAGCATCCCCTATTTGTGAAAGACTCTTGACGGTATGAACACCCGCACTGTTAAGGCAGGCAATCTTATCTTCGGCCGTCCCCTTGCCTCCCGCGATAATTGCTCCTGCATGACCCATTCGCTTCCCTGGTGGAGCGGTCATACCGGCGACATAAGCCACTACTGGCTTCGTAACATTTTCTTTAATATATTCAGCAGCCTCTTCCTCCGCAGTACCACCTATCTCTCCAACCATAACAATAGCTTCAGTCAAAGGATCTGTCTCAAACATTGAGAGAATATCTATGAAATTACTGCCAGGAATTGGATCTCCGCCAATACCAACGCAAGTACTTTGACCAAATCCGAGGTCACTAGTTTGCTTAACAGCTTCATAAGTTAAGGTACCCGATCTGGAGACGATACCAACCTTTCCTGGCAAGTGGATATCCCCCGGCATGATTCCAATCTTACATTCACCCGGCGTTATGATACCAGGGCAGTTAGGACCAATAAGACGAACCCCTCTAGAATCCAAATAGGCCTTGACTCTAAGCATGTCGAGAGTTGGCACCCCCTCGGTAATACATACAATTAGCTTAATTCCCGCTGCAGCAGCTTCAAATATACCATCCTTAGCGAATGGGGCTGGTACATAGATAACTGAAGCATCTGCACCTGTGGCCTCTACAGCCCGAAGAACGCTATCAAACACTGGCAAACCCAAGTGGGTTTGTCCACCCTTCCCCGGAGTAATACCCCCAACTAACTGCGTTCCGTAAGAAATAGCCTGCTCGGAGTGCATTGTACCTTGAGAACCAGTAAATCCTTGGCAAACAACCCTAGTGTTTTTGTTAATGAGAATACTCATACTAATTCCTCGCCAGATTGACTACTTGTTCTACGGCATCTGATAAACTAGTTGCCGCAACGATGTCTACGTCGCTATCGGCTAAGGTGGCAACGCCAAGGTCTGCGTTATTGCCCTCAAACCTGACAACAACTGGAATATTCACTCCAACTTCTTTCACAGCTCCAATAATGCCATCGGCTATAATATTACATTGGACGATTCCGCCAAAAATATTGATCAAAATTGCGCTGACGTGACTATCAGATAAAATTATTTTAAATGCTTCGCTAACTGCTTCCTTCGTAGCTCCACCGCCTACATCCAAAAAATTAGCTGGCTGTCCTCCATGCAACTTAACCAGGTCCATTGTTCCCATAGCAAGTCCAGCACCATTAACCATACATCCTATATTTCCTTCCAACGCCACATAGTTTAAACCGAATTGAGATGCCTCATTTTCCCGCTCGTCCTCCTGACTAGGATCTCTCATTGCTAATAGGGACTTTTGTCGGTAGAGGGCGTTGCTATCAACCGACACCTTCGCATCCAAACAATGCACATCGCCATCTAGGGTTATAACTAAAGGATTAATCTCTAATAATGCAAGATCACGCTCTTCAAACAGTCGCGAGAGGGACATAAATATATCTGCAAACTGATTAATTTGCTTTCCACTTAGGCCAAGTCTGAATGCGAGATCCCTACCCTGATATGGCATCGCACCAATAGCTGGATCAATCACCGCTTGAAGAATCTTTTCTGGCGTCTCTTCCGCGACTTTTTCGATTTCTACGCCTCCTTCGGTTGAGGCCATGAATATGATTCTTCTTCTCGACCGATCAATGACTGCTCCCAAATAAAGCTCTCTTGCGATGTCTGTACACTCTTCGACATAAATCTTACTAACAGGCTGCCCTGAGTCATCAGTTTGGGCGGTTACCAATTTTTTACCGATATGGACGTCTGCAAACTGTCTTATCTCCTCGGCTGACTTAACCAGTTTCACCCCTCCCGCCTTACCGCGACCACCTGCGTGGACTTGCACTTTAACTACCCAACGCTCTCCTCCCAACTTTTTCGCAGCGGCAACTGCATCATCGGAAGATTCAACTGCAATGCCTTTGGAGACAGGCAAGCCATACTCATGGAAAAGTCTTTTTGCCTGATACTCGTGAAGATTCATAAAATTCCTTTTTCCTAGTAAAAATTATTTTTTACGCTTGCGGTTCGCAACATGGATCGCTCGACCCGAGACTGCCAGTGCTGCCTCATGCAGACCTTCCGAGATAGTAGGATGAGCAAACATGGTCAACCCCAGATCCTCTGCGCTGGTTTCAAATTCCATTCCTATTACAGCTTCTGCAATAAGCTCAGACGCGTGATCACAAATCATATGGACACCCAGCACTCTGTCAGTTGAGTCATCAGCGATAACCTTTATTAACCCGTTCGTTTCATTATTTGCCATAGCCCTGCCGCTAGCCGCCATGGGGAAGCTACCAACTTTATAATCTTCTCCACTGGCTTTTAGTTCTTGCTCGGTCTTGCCTACCCAGGCAATTTCAGGATGGGTATAGATTACTGAAGGAACAGTTTCATAATTGACCTGTGGTTTTTCACCCGCAATGCGCTCAGCAACCATGACCCCCTCTTCCATCCCCTTGTGAGCAAGCATAGGGCCGCGAACCACATCACCGATCGCATATATACCTGGCGCACCTGTGTTACAGTAATCATCAACGTAAACAAAACCCCTTTCATCAAGATTGACTCCACTATCTGCTGCTAGTAATTCCTCTGTATAGGGGCGCCTACCAACCGCCACAATTAGTTTGTCAAAACTTTCTTTTTCCTTTCTCTCAGCACATGAATACTCCACCTCGACTTTTCCTTCCTTTATCGAGCTAGCCGTAACGAGGCTCCCTAAACGGACATCCATACCCTGTTTCTTAAACTGACGAGCAGCTTCTCGCGATATATTGGTGTCCGCTGTAGGAAGAAACTCCTCTAAGGCCTCCAACAAGATAACTTCAGAACCCAGACGACTCCAAACACTCCCGAGCTCCAAACCAATTATACCGGCACCAATAATACCTAAACGGTTTGGAACTTCGCGCAAGTCCAGGGCCCCAGCTGAGTCAACGATCATATTATCTACTAAGGGGCAGGGAGGTATATTCACAGGCACGGACCCTGTAGCAATAATTATATGATCCGCTTCTAAAATACTAACTTCACCATCATGGGAGGAAAACTCAACGCTCCTACCAGCGTGCAGAACCGCTTTCCCTTGCAAGATAGCTACGCCGTTCGCCTTTAACAGACTGGCAACGCCTTCAGTTAGATTATCTACAACTTTTTCCTTCCGTTTAATCATGGCAGGAACATCAATAGAAAGGTCTGCCACCTTAATACCAATTTCTGCAAAGTGTTTCTTCGCCTCAAAGAATTTTTGAGAAGCGGACAACAGAGCCTTAGATGGAATACAACCAACATTGAGACATGTCCCCCCAAATGCTGGTTGACCTGACGCGTTAATCCACTTATCAATACAACCTGTCCTTAAGCCCAACTGTGCTGACCGAATTGCAGCATGATATCCAGCTGGTCCTCCCCCAATCACAATAACATCATACTTAGTCGTCATAACTCTATCTCTTTATATATCGAGGAGAATCCTCGCGGGCTCTTCAAGAAACTCTTTTATTGTCACTAAGAACCGAACCGCTTCGGAACCATCGATTAATCGATGGTCATATGAAAGCGCAAGGTACATCATAGGACGAATTTCAATTTGACCATTAATCACCACAGGTCGCTCTTGGATCTTATGCATACCTAAGATTCCAGTCTGTGGTGGATTCAGAATTGGCGTAGACATCAGTGATCCGAAAACACCACCATTTGATATCGTAAACGTCCCTCCTGTCATTTCCTCGATCGATAGTTTACCCCCTTGAGCTTTGGAGCCATAATCTCTGACCTGATCCTCGATTTCAGCTAGAGTTAGACTGTCTGCCTCTCGTATTACAGGAACCACCAACCCGCGTGGGGAGCTGACTGCAACTCCAATATCCTGATACCCATGGTAGACAATATCATTATCATCGATGGAAGCATTTACGGAGGGGAATCGCTTAAGTGCTTCTACACTAGCCCTCACAAAAAAAGACATAAAACCCAATCTCGTGCCGTTATGAGCTTTCTCAAAAGCGTCACGATATTGATTTCTCAGATCCATGATAGACCCCATATCTACTTCATTGAAAGTAGTAAGCATAGCTGCATTGTGTTGCGCCTCGACTAACCTTTGAGCGATACTCGCTCGAAGCCGGGTCATCGGAACACGTCTTTCTAATCGCTCCTGCGAAACTGAATCAGATGCTGGGACTTCCGCTATCTGAGCTTCAGCTTTGGGACTATCGACCAACTCATCGGTATACTCAATCGCTGCTACCGACCTCAGGATGTCCTCTTTCGTAATTCTTCCACCCTTACCAGTACCTTCGACTTCATCAACGTTAATCTTATTTTCCTTAGCTAACTTCCTCGCAGCCGGGCTCATTGGACTTTCCTTGGAACTATCAGCTTGGTTGGGCGGTAAATTCGTTATATCGTTAGACGATGAAGTAGCATCAGCAATATCTCCTGATTCAAATTCAGCAAGAACTTCCTCAGCCAAGACCGTTTCGCCTACCTCTTTAAAAATTGTTTTTAGGGTGCCGTTATCGGGAGATACAACCTCTAGAACGACCTTATCAGTCTCAATATCTACTAAGACCTGGTCACGTTTTACAGTATCGCCTACCTCAACGTGCCATGCTGCAACCTCACCATCGGCAATGGACTCGGGGAAAACGGGCGTCTTAATCTCAATCATGTTTTCATCCTAAAATTAAGCTAATCCAAATTTTCTTTGTACAAGGCAGTATGAACTAAACTTTCCTGCTGCCTAACATGAAGAGACATATCCCCTGCCGCCGCTGCCGCCGATCCCTCTCTACCAGCATAGTGTAAATACAAAGAGGGATTTTTAGATTGAACTACGCGCCGAATATGATGCTGACTACTGTACCAGGCCCCCTGATTCATGGGTTCCTCCTGGCACCAGACAACCGTATCCATATTTGGATACTCAACCAGGAGTTCTGCCAAATCAGCTTCGGGGAAAGGATATAACTGTTCAATGCGTATAATTACCACGTTATCTAATTGTTCTTCGCGTCGCGTCGATAGCAAGTCGTAGTATACCTTACCGCTGCACAATACTACTCTAGTAACTTTATTAGGATCCGTAGGGTCTGATTCTGGCACCACCGTCCGAAAAGAACCGTTACACAAGTCCTCAAGTGTGGAGGTTGCTTCTTTATGACGTAATAAGCTTTTTGGCGTCATTATTATAAGTGGTTTTCGAACCGGCCTTATCGCCTGCCGACGCAGTAAATGGAAAATCTGAGATGGTGTGGTTGGCACACATACTTGAATATTATGCTCAGCTGATAGCTGAAGATAACGCTCTAGTCTAGCAGAGGAATGTTCGGGACCCTGACCCTCGTAGCCATGAGGCAACATCAACGTTAAGCCGCATAATCTTGCCCATTTATGCTCTCCACTTGTAATGAATTGGTCAATGACGACCTGCGCCCCATTTGCGAAATCACCAAACTGAGCTTCCCATATCACAAGGGTTTTTGGACTTGTTTGGGCGTACCCGTACTCGAAGGCGAGCACGGCCTCCTCCGACAAAAAAGAATCGAAGATCATGAAAGGAGGTTGATCGGCGCCCATATGTTGCAGAGGCACATAGGTGTCACCACTCTTTTGATCGTGATACACAGCATGCCTATGCGAGAACGTGCCTCGTCCTACGTCCTGACCTGTGAGTCTAATAGGGAAACCGTCTGAAATGAGACTCGCGTATGCCATCACCTCAGCGAAACCCCAATTCACAGATAGAGCACCGGCACCCATCTTCCGTCTATCTTCTGCTATCTTTGTAACTTGTCTATGTAAGACAAATCCTTCAGGAATCCTATCCATACGATTTGACAAATCCTTGATGCGCTTTGCCGAAATTGTTGTATCCGCTGGAGTATTCCATGGATGGCCGAGATAGGGACTCCAATTGACATATAGGGATGTATCAGGCTCCTTTAAATAATCCCAAGCCACCGCATTCCCAGCATCAAGTGAGTCGCGATAAGATTCCATACGCTGATGATATTGAGTGTCATCAATAGCACCCTCACTGATTAGCTTTTCTGCATATATATTTGTTGCTGTGCGGTGTTTAGCAATGGTTTCATACATTACTGGCTGGGTGATGGAGGGTTCATCCCCTTCGTTATGTCCACGACGCCGGTAACAAACAATATCAATGACTACATCCTTCTTAAATTCCATTCGGTAATCTAATGCTAGCTGTGAAACAAACAAAACAGCCTCAGGATCATCGCCATTAACGTGAAATACGGGGGCCTGAACCATTTTAGAAATTTCACTGCAATACCGAGTAGATCGCGCGTCTTCCTGCTTACTAACGGTATACCCAATTTGATTATTGATGATGATATGAACGGTTCCGCCGGTATAGAAGCCCCTTGTCTGGGACATTTGAAAGGTCTCCATTACAACACCTTGCCCAGCAAACGAGGCATCACCATGCACATTTATCGCAAAAACTTTATCTCCAGAATAATCCTGTCTCCGATCCATGCGAGCACGAACTGAACCAACAATTACCGGCGCAGCTATCTCAAGATGTGACGGATTAAAGCCGAGGGCTAAGTGCATTTCTCCCCCTGGGGTCATTAGATTGGAGGAAAACCCTTGGTGATACTTAACATCGCCAGAACCAAAACCAGGTTCATATCTACCCTCGAATTCATCAAATAAATCAGCTGGATCCTTGCCCATTAAATTCACCAAAACATTGATTCTCCCGCGATGAGCCATTCCCATCACAGTTTCTTTGATTCCAGCTGATCCTGCCCGATGAATCAATTCAGCCAAGCACAGAATAAAACTTTCGCCTCCTTCAAGACCAAAACGCTTCGTACCAGGGTATTTAGTGCCCAGATACTTTTCGAGCCCTTCAGCAGCTATCAAGCGATTAAGTATTCGGCTTTTTACCGCATTACCATAAGAAAACTGAGACCGGGTACTTTCCATCCGCTGTTGAATCCAATTACTCTCCGCTTCATCGCTAATATGCATATATTCCGCGCCAATAGAAGAGCAATAGGTAGCTTCAAGTGCCTCAACGATATCTCTAAGGGCAGCGTCTTTCCCATCAAAAAAAAGATTTCCAGCTTGGAATTGAGTATCAAGATCTGCTTCGGAGAGATGATGGTAACTTAACTGCAGTTTGGGGACCGCTGGGATTTTCACTAATCCCAGAGGATCCAGGTTTGCTTTCAAGTGGCCACGACGCCTATAGCCATTAATTAACTCGCTTACTGAAAACTGTTTCCTCTCATAGTCCGCGCTGATGCTACTTGCCGAAACAGGAGCCACCCGCGATTGGTTCTTTGCTAGCAGAAGAAAGTGGTTCTGAATGGTCCTATGGGAAATATCCGCGGCTAAGGAACCCTCAACTAGGGGAAGCGAATCAAAATAGCTACGCCACTGATCCGGCACATCTGAGGGGTCTTCCAGATAAAGTTCGTAAAGTTCTTCTACGTAAGATGCATTCCCACCAGAGATATG
>MDTB01004205.1_pt1 | contig 25487 bp, 22 predicted proteins | sample 811161 | NCBI WGS metagenome assembly MDTB01 (sample SAMN05326650, study PRJNA326480) | marine metagenome | isolation source: seawater | place: Mediterranean Sea | collected 2009
GCCGTCAAAAAGAATATAAGCGGCATGAATTGCCGGAAGATCGTGCGATACATTGGCTGGAAAGACGCTGGCAATTTTGACGCCGAGCGCTGCGCCACCCTGCCAGGCCGCCCGGATCAGGCAGTAGTCTTTATCCATTTGCCCGGGTTGCTCCAACAGCATGTCCTGCAGATCGGCAGGGGATTCCCGATGCATTCGGGCAAGATCATCGACAAGCGGTCCGAAGCTGATTTGTTCGAAAATCTGTTGCGCGTCAAGGTGGAAGGATTTTGAATTCATGGATAAATGTTTTTGCCTGCGGAAGGGCTTTAGTTTAGCCTCTTGTTTTGAGTCCAGCGTACGCAAACCTCTGAATCAGGAGTCGCAACCAAGATGAGCGCTCAACAGTTGTCCGTGCATGAACTTGCCGATCAGTGCGGATTGGCGTTGCTCTATCACGGCACATTTGCGTCGCCGCCCGCAGTGCTTGGGAAGGCACTCCACAACGTGGTGCCACAGACGCTTTTTCGCCACCTGGAAGCGTTGTCGCGCTCATACCGGTTTGTCTCAGTTGACGAATACTGCCAAGCATCCAACCGCAAGGGACTTGCCACTGTCACCGTTGACGATGGCTATCAGTGCGTGTCTGATGAAACGTTCCGCGTCTTTGAGGCGTTGCAGATTCCCCTGGCAATATTTATCAACGGCGCGTTTATGAAAGGCACGCTGTTCTGGCGCGATCAAGTTCGGGTCATAATGGAGCGAGGGCGTACCCAAGCGTTCGAAACGCGTTTTGGGAAGGCGTTGCAGCGCGATCCAGGGCAGTCTTTTTATCGCTATACCAAGGATCCAAGAAACAGCAGCATCCGGGTATGTGAAATGCTGGATGCTTTTCTCGAGGATGAGGCGCCTATCGAAGGGCGTACCGGGTTCTACACCCAACAAACCCAGGAACTCACAGCACACCCCTTGGTCTGTTACGGCAGTCATTCCCTGCATCACTATGTGCTGTCATCCCTTAACGAGGATGAGCAATGGCGTGAAATAGATGAGAACAGTCGCTTTTTGAAAACGCTGGCCCATGTACAGAAAACCTCGGTTTTTTCCATTCCGTTTGGCGGAGACCGGTATTACAATGACGCGACCGTCAGGCTCGCATCTGAAGCAGGGCACAGTGCGATGCTGCTGAGCCGCGGGGTGGTACAGGGCGGCAGTGTTCACCTAGATGGTCGACTGCCGATGATTGATCGTGTGATGCCAAGAGACGTCAAAGTGGCCGAACTGATTTTGGATCTGCAAGCACGATTCAATCCATCCGGGCTCTAGGCTCGGGGAACGAGATCTGGGAGGAGTCGGGTGGCAAAGAAAACCAGTCGAATGGGTGGCCGGGCTGCCCGTCAGGCATTACGGGCAGCACCGATACCTGAAGAAGAAAAACCGGTTCGTCCGGGTCTGCAAAGCGGGCGCTATCAGCCGTTAACCCAAGAGGAAGTAGAGCGGATTCATGAGGCAGCGCTTCAGACGCTTGAGACGATCGGCTTTGCCAATGCTTTGCCGTCCATCATTGAGCGGGTAACGGCAGCCGGCGGCACTTATACTGAGGACGAGAGACTGCTGATCCCGCGGTCTCTGGTGGATGAGGCGCTAGCCAAGTGTGCCAAGAACATCACGCTGTATGGCCAGGATTCGCGCTATGACCTGGATCTGAGCGGAAGTCGCACGTACTTTGGAACGGCGGGAGCCGCGGTGCACATCGTTGATACCGTCAAGAGAGAGTACCGTGAATCGACGGCACAGGATCTCTACGATGCAGCACGAATCGTGGACCAGATGGAGCATATCCACTTCTTCCAGCGTTCCATGGTGCTGAGGGATATTGAAGATCCTGCCGAGATGGATTTCAACACCTGCTATGCCGCTATCGCAGGGACCGCCAAGCATGTTGGGACGAGTTTCGTTGAGCCCGCCCATGCGCACCAGGCGATCGATATGCTGGAGATGATTGCTGGAGGAGAGGCTGCTTGGCGCGAGCGGCCTTTTGTCAGCTGCTCATGCTGCTTTGTAGTTCCGCCCATGCGTTTTGCCGAGGATGCCTGCCGCGTGCTCGAAGCCTGCGTAGAGCGGGGCATGCCGGTACTGTTGCTGGCGGCAGGACAGGCCGGAGCCACCAGTCCGGCGTCATTGGCGGGTGCTGTCGTCCAGGAAGTGGCCGAAGTGCTGGGCGGCCTGGTGTACGTCAACCTCATCAAGCCGGGTCACCCGGCAGTCTTCGGGACCTGGCCTTTTGTCTCAGACCTTCGTACCGGCGCAATGAGCGGCGGCAGCGGCGAACAGGCAGTATTGATGGCGGCTTGCGGCCAAATGGGCCGTTACTATGGTTTGCCCACCGGGATTGCCGCCGGGATGGCGGATGCCAAACTGCCCGACGCACAGTCAGGCTATGAGAAGGCGTATACGAACGTACTGGCCGGCCATAGCGGGGCCAATCTGATTTATGAAGCGGCCGGCATGCACGCAAGTCTGCTGGGATGCTGTCTGGAGAGTTACGTCATCGATAACGATATGCTTGGTGCGATTAATCGGACGATCCGCGGCATTGAGATCACTGAGGAGTCGCTTTCCGTGGATACGATCCGCGATGTCTGTATCGGGGGCCCGAGCCACTTCCTTGGACACAATCAGACGATGACACTGATGCAGCGTGATTATGTGTATCCCGAGGTCGGGGACCGGCTGAGCCCTAAAGAATGGAACGAAATGGGGCGGCCAGATCTGCTTGAGATGGCGCGAACAAAAGTGGCAGAGATTCTCTCGGGATCGAGGCCCTCACACCTCTCCCTTGAGATGGACAGACAGATTCGTGATCATTTCCCGGTGCGGCTGAGCGAGAGCACCATGGGAGATGCCGAAGCCGCCTGACGAGGGCAGGGCACCCTGCGGGCGGTTAAGGGGAAAGCCGTGCGATCACCCAATCGCCATTAGCGTCACGGGTGTATTCAAACCGGTCGTGCAGCCGGTCAGACTGGCTCTGCCAGAATTCCATGCTTTCCGGTTCCAGCCGATACCCGCCCCAGAAAGAGGGCAGCGGAACCTCACCGGCAGAGAATTTCTGTTTGACCTCCTCCAGTTTTGACACCAGTACACCCCGGGTCGAGATAATGCTGCTCTGGTCTGATGCCCAGGCGCCCAATTGACTGCCCCGGCTGCGGGTCAGAAAGTATTTAAGCGATTCGCTTGTCGCAATGCGTGAAACGGGCCCCCTGACAATCACCTGGCGTCCGTGACGCACCCAGGGAAAGAGCATCGCCGCGCGCGGATTTTCTTCAAGATCCTTCGCCTTGCGGCTGCTGTAGTTGGTGAAAAAGACAAAGCCGTTAACGTCATAGATTTTCATCAACACGGTGCGCACACTCGGGACGCCAAGCCGGGACGCGGTGGCCAGACTGACGGCGTTGGGGGCGTCAGGATCAATCTCACAGACCTCAGAAAACCAGCGCTCAAACTGCTCGACGGGATCCTTCGATAGCATATCGGCATCGAGCGCGCCTTGAGAAAAATCCTCTTTAAGGTTGCCTGGGAGCTTCATCAAACGTCATCCCATGGTATAGGAATTACTAGGGAACACTGACGGGTTGGCCGTCACGGCTGACCGGCAGATCGTAGCTCCAGATGTCGACATCCCAGCCCTTTTCACGCCAATGCTCCGCGAGTTCTCCCAGATAACGCTGGAAACTCGGCTGTTCCAGATAGGCTTTGTCATTAACGTAACGCATGATGCCCTGGGTATGAAAAGTGCGAAAGGCACCGTCCAGGCGCATCACTTCCTCTCCGTAAGCGTCGAAGAATACAACCGTTGGTGCGAACTGAATGTTGAGGTCTCTGGCGAATGCGCGGGCCGTTGTCTGTCGTCCGTCGGGCGTGGTGATGAGCTCCTCAGACCACATATCAACCTGGACCGAGCGCATTTTTTTCGCCTGATTCCGAACAATGTCATGGGCAAGTACTTTCTGATGCAACGTGTCGCATTGCTGGCAGTTTGGTTGCTCAAAATACAACGCAAGTGTTTGGCCTTCGTGGGCGGAAAGATCAGCAGATGACGGTTCGAAGAAAGGCTGCGGGTTGAGTTGGGGATTGGTGTCCTGGGTCTTAAGGCTGGCGAGATACGCACTGAAATCACCTGAGTGATCGGTATCGCTTCGAGCCCATTCGAGTGCCGCCCTGAACGCGTTGGGGGGGTAATAGCCATTCAGCCTTAAGATAACCTGACGCGCTTCGTCAAAAAACAGCAGCGTGGGTGTGTAGTGCACCTGCAACGCCGCGGCCAGTGTTTTTTCGGTAAAGGTCCGTCCACCTACCTCAACGACTTCCCGATCACCCCACATATTCACGGCCACGAGGTCAAAGTGGGCCTGCATGGTGTCTGTGATGTCCCGTTGCGCAAAATTGTGCTCAACCAGGGCGTTGCAATAGGGGCAGCCTGTCTGCCAGAAATAGAGCACAAGCCGACGGCCCTCAGCTGCTGCTTCATCAATATCTTCCTCAAAGTCGAGAAAACTTTCCTTGAACCAGCCCGGATGTTCTGTGTCCATGGCGCCCAGAAACGTGCCCAACTCCTCGCTTGCCCTAGACAGGGTTGGGTGGAACGAGCCGATGAGCATCATCATCGACGCCAAGGCGATCGCGAAAGACTTCGCGGGGCTTATTGGTCCCTGACAAGGGAGACTCATGCTACCCGCACCGGGAATGAGGCAATTTTATCTTTCCAGACGCGTGGTCCTTCGGTGTGCACGGAAGCCCCCGTACTGTCGACGGCGACCGTCACCGGCATGTCTTCCACCTCAAACTCGTAAATGGCTTCCATGCCAAGATCCTCAAAGGCAATCACGCGAGCCCGGCGGATCGCTTTGGAGACAAGATAGGCTGCACCGCCCACGGCGATCAGATAAACGCTCTGGTGTCGCTTGATCGCCTCAATGGCCTCCGGGCCGCGTTCAGCTTTTCCGATCATGCCTGCAAGACCGGTTCCTAACAGCATCGCGTCTGTGAATTTGTCCATGCGGGTGGCTGTGGTGGGGCCTGCCGGACCGACCGCCTCGTCAGCGATAGGATCAACCGGCCCGACATAATAGATGAGGCGTCCGGTGAAATCGACACCTTCAGGCAGTGAGACCCCTGACTCCATCATTTCCACCAGTCTCTTATGAGCCGCGTCCCGACCGGTCAGGATTTTTCCACTCAACAGCAGGTTGTCACCAATACGCCACGAGCGGTATTCCTCTGGAGTCAGTTCATCTAGATTGACACGCCTTCCGATTACTTGCTGAGTAATCTTGGGCCACACTGAGATATCGACCTGAGGCAATTCAGCAGGGCCAGTCCCTTTGAGGGTGAAATGAATGTGCCGGGTTGCCGCGCAATTGGGGATCATGGCGACGGGTAGGGACGCGGCATGAGTCGCATAGGTCTTGATCTTGACATCGAGCACCGTGGTCAGGCCTCCAAGCCCCTGTGCACCAATGCCCAGTCGATTCACTGCTTCAAAGATCTCATGGCGGAGTGTTGCGGTGGGCGTTTTGGGTCCTTGTTCCACAATCTCGGCCATATCGACGGGGGCCATAAGGGATTCTTTCGCCAGCAGCATCGCTTTTTCCGGTGTGCCGCCGATGCCGATACCGAGGATACCCGGCGGACACCAGCCGGCGCCCAAGGTAGGGAGCGTCTGGGTAACCCAGTCGGCAAGATCATCGCTTGGATTCAGCATTGCGAGCTTAGCCTTGTTTTCTGATCCCCCTCCTTTGGCTGCGACCGTCATTTCAATTGTGTCGCCGGGGACAATCTCAGTGTGGACGACCGCTGGGGTGTTGTCGCCCGTATTCTTGCGGTCACCAATGGGCGGGGAGATGACCGATGCTCTAAGAGGGTTGTCAGGATCGGTATAAGCACGGCGCACACCCTCATCGATGGCTTCCTGAAGCGATGTATCACCTTCTATGACGACGGACTGCCCCAGTTTGACGAACACCACCACGATCCCGGTATCCTGGCAGACGGGACGGTGACCCTCGGCCGCCATGCGTGAGTTGATCAGAATCTGCGCGATGGCATTTTTTGCGGGCTCTGAGATCTCTTTCTCATAGGCTCGGGTCATCGCCTCGACGAAATCGGGCGGATGGTAATAAGAAATGTATTGAAGCGCATCAGCGACGCTGGTCGAAATGTCTTGGGTTCGAATGCGTGTCATGCGCCGGGAATAGCCTGGAGGGTGGGTTTTCGTGAATGTGGTCGGTTAAGTGTAACAAAGCCGATTGAGAGCAAGGGGTGGATTCCAGGAGGTCCATTCCACTTAAGGCACCAAATTGGTAGGATTAACGATCAGGGTTGCTGTTGTCGGGCATGCCGGTCCGGTGATGAATTCCGGACACTTACCGCGTACTTTTAGAGACTATGCTCGATTTGCCAAAGCCGGGAATCCGATGGCTGTTTGCCTGCGTTTTGCTGGTGGGGGTTTTGCAACCCAAAACGGCAGAGGCATTTATTGAGGTCAAGCAGCACAAGATGCGCTGCAGCAAGGCGTTCCCCTGTCCTCCCGAATTGCAGGATCGGGTCAACTTCTGGATCGATGTCTACAGCCGTTGGGACAGCCAGGATGCGGTACTGCATGACTCGGTGGCGCCCAGTCGGGTCTACAAGGTCATTGAGGGGCGGGCGTGCGGCCGCAAGGGCAACACGGCTTTTATTAAGGATCAGAAAAAGCGTATCGCGGCAGAACTGCACACACTGGCCAAGAAAATTGATCGCCAGTTGCCGGTCACCACCGCCTACCAGCAGCATCTTCTGAAGCTTTTTCCAGAGCGTTCGAGCACGGATATCCGCCGGGCGGCAGGGGATATTCGCTGCCAGTCGGGTAACCGCGATGGCTTCATGGCGGCGCTGCGTCGATTTGGAACCTATGGCCCGATGGTTCGACGGGTGTTGAAGGACTCCGGACTGCATAGCGACATCCAGTATCTGCCCTTTGTGGAATCCTCTTACAGCCCCAAGGCCTATTCGCGATTGGGTGCAGCGGGATTGTGGCAGATCATGCCGGCGACCGGGCGTGATCTCGGGCTGGAGCTCGATGCCACTGTGGATGAACGCCTGGATCCTGAGGCCGCCAGTTGGGCTGCGGCGCGCTACCTGAAAAAGGCGCGCAAGACGCTGACTGTTGCAGCCAAGGCGAAAGACAGCCAGGTCTCACAGCGTGACCTTAGTCCTTTTGTGATTACTTCGTACAATTACGGCGTCAATGGAATGCGTCGGGCCATCAAGAAAATGGGCCCCGATTACATGAGGGTGATCAACCATTACCGCTCGAGCAAATTCCAGGTGGCGGTCAAGAACTTCTACGCAGGTTTCCTGGCCGCGCGGCATGTGGCGCGTAACCAGAAACAGTTCTTTGGTGATATCAAGCCCGGCCGGCCGCTCCAGTACCAGACCCTGATTCTCGATCGCCCGGTTTCGATTTCCCGCGTGCAAAGCATCTTCGGTTTGACAGAATCCCAATTGAAAACACTCAACCCGGCTTTGACCCGGTTCGTCTGGCATGGCTGGCGCTTTATTCCTGATGGCTACAGTTTGCATCTGCCAAAACGCCAAGAAGGTTGGGCCAACCATGTGGCTCGGCTCCGAATGCTGCCGTCCGAAACCCGCCGAGGGAGTTCGGTGGAGTACACGGTACGTTCCGGGGATACGGCTTGTGGGATTGCCGCAGCATTTCGCGTGGATTGCCGAGAACTGATTGCGGTTAACGGGCTGAACCGAAAAGCCATGATTCGCGTCGGCCAGAAATTGCAGGTTCCAGGCAAGGGACGCGCGAAGAGCGGGGTTGCCGAGCGGGGCCGGTATAAGGTACAGCCGGGAGACAGTGCCTGTGCGGTTGCGACCCGTTTTGGAGTGGATTGTGATGATCTCTTGGCTGCGAATGGCCTGCACCGCGGCTCGGTGATTCAGGCGGGCGCATCGCTTGTGATTCCAGGTACTATTCCCACGGCCCCTGGCGGAAGTTATACCGTTGGCAAGGGCGATAGCGCCTGCAGTATCGCAAGGCGTCACGGCATTAGCTGTGAAGCACTGCTTGCAGCCAATGGGCTTGCCAAAAGCGATCTCATTTTCCCTGGGCAAACACTGACCGTGCCTGGGGTGGCGGCCCCCGGCACCACCGAGCAGCAGGGTTCAGCTTCAGAATCTGTCGAAACCGTAACTTACACGGTGGTCAGCGGGGATAGCGCCTGCCGGATTGCTGCCCGATTTCAGGTGTCCTGCCGACGGCTGATCACCGACAACCAGCTCGGCGCAGATGCACTCATCCGTCCTGGACAATCGTTGGCTATCGCTGGAGTTCGGGCAGAGCTCGCCCGTTCCTACGCGCCGCCGACGCAGGCAGCGACTCCCGCCGCCCCAACGGCAACCCAGAAGTCAAACGCGGATGCTGCCTGGCCGAAAATGGCAGATACGAGTGGGGACCGTTCGGGATCTGATCTGAGTGGTGTGAGCCCGCTGGACAGGCCGATTGATCTTTCAGTGCAGCGTTCCGCAGTTGATGGCCGGACACTTTATCGCATCAATGTCGAACCCGAAGAGACGTTAGGACATTATTCTGATTGGCTGCGGCTTGGCGGCGTTGAGAGTATTCGCGCACTCAATGGTTTTGATGCCAGCCAGGTCCTCGCCAGCGGCGACGCACTGTTGCTACCGGTGACCGATGCGGCTCATCAGGATGCTTTTGAGAGACGCCGTGAGGAATATCATCAGGTCCTCGTGGAAGAGTTCAAAGAGAATTTCGAGGTGACGGGATCAGAGGAGTACAAGATCGAGTTAGGGGACAGTCTTTGGGCGCTGGCGCGTGAATTCGAACTGCCGATCTGGGTGATCACCCGATATAACCCCAAACTCAGAAGCGGCCCACCCAGAGCCGGAATGTCGATTACTATCCCCCGAATCCGCTCACGGCAGGGCTGAGCCAATGCCGACGGTCTCGGCTATTCGTCGGATTCGAGTTTCAGGGCCACTGAATTGATGCAGTAGCGCTGACCGGTGGGTTGGGGGCCGTCGGGAAAGACATGACCGAGGTGAGCCTCACAGTGGCCGCAGCGCACTTCCGTTCGCACCATGCCGAGGCTGGCATCCCGATGCTCATCGACTTCGGCGCCCTCTGCCGGTTGCCAGAAACTAGGCCACCCGGATCCCGAATCAAACTTGTGTTGCGAATGAAAGAGCGGCGCGCCGCAGCAAACGCAATGATAAATTCCGGGACGTTTGCAGTCGTTGTACTCACCTGTAAAAGGACGCTCGGTGCCGTGCTCGCGGCAGACGTGATACTGCTCTGCTGTAAGGGCAGAGCGCCATTCGGCTTCGGTGCGCTGGGATCTTTTGTTTTTGCTCATTATCAGGATTCCGTTGAAAAATTATACTCATGGGCTCGTGTAAGGCGTGCTTCATAGGCTTGGCGGGCGGTCGCCACATCTTCAATGAACCAGGACAGTTCATCCGGGCGCAGGGCTTGGGGTCCGTCCACCAGGGCTTCGTCTGGCCGGGGATGAAAGTCCACCAGAACCGTGTTGGCGCCGGCGATAACGCCTTGCGCGGTGGCATGCATGAGGTCCGAGATGCCGTCCGGCCCGACGTTTCTGGTACCGACCGAGTGTGAAGGATCAATACAGACGGGCAAATGAATCAGATGACGCACCACCTTTTCAACGCCCGGCAGACTTTCGATCTCTGCTTGATCGAGCGCGCCGACATCCCCAATAACGTAAATCTCAGACAGGGTCCGGTCGGCGCCGGTAATACTGTGAGTCCGGGGCGTGATACCGGATTTAGTCGACAGGTAAGACAACACGGCCTTGCCCTCGTCGGTATCGAGGGAACTATCGGGGTGCAAAATGACAATCATGGAGACGTGCCGGTGGTGACTGGAGTGTGGGGATGGTTGCCCCATTCGGACCAGGAGCCCGCATAACCGCGCACCCGTGGGAAGCCGATCGATTTTAGCATCAGCCAGGCGTGAGCCGAGCGGTGATGACTGTGGCAGTAAGTGATCACTTCCTGTTCGGGCCTGACGCCCAGTGTCTTCAAGGCATTGCTTAGTATCTCTGGAGACTTAAGGCGCAGGCTGCGGTTTTTGTCTATTGTGTCGAGCCAGTTGAGATTTACCGCTCCCGGAATATGTCCGCCCCGGGCAGCGCGTACTTTGGTGCCGGCATATTCTTCTGGAGTCCGCGCGTCCAGCAGCACCACAGACTCGTCGTCCAGATGCTGACGCACATAGGTATGGTCAGCAAGCACGCTGGGATTTCTCGAGGCGAGCGCCAGTGTGGCAGCAACATCAGGCAACACAGGTCGGTCACCCACCGGGTGACCCTCATCCGTCCAGGCCTGCAGCCCACCATTTAATACCTGAACCGATTCATAACCGAGATAGTGCAGGGTCCAGGCAAGACGCGCAGCACAGCCACTGCCTTCGTCATCATAAGCAACCACCCGGGACATTGTTCCGAGCTTCAGCATGCCGGCAATTTGCGCCAACCGCTCTTCAGGAGGAAGCAATCCTGGAGCGGGTTGGGTGCCACTACTCAGGATCGAGTACTCCATGTGGATTGCGCCTGGGATATGCCGTTGGGCGTAGGTGGCGGCCTTGCTGAGATCCACAACCAGAAGTTGGTTGTCTGACAGCTCGGCCTGTAGCGCTTTCGGCTCAATCAAAATAGGAATGTTCATCATGATAACCTCGCTGTGTCGATGACTCGATGTCTGAAGCGGTTCGAAAGCGCAGAGGAATGTCGCCGAGTGCGATCTTTGCGATAATGCGGTCTTATGCCCACCTTAACAACGCGGAGCGCCGTGATCGGCCCATTCCGCAGGAGCGCAACATGAAACTGGTTACCGCGATCATTAAGCCCTTCAAGCTTGACGATGTCCGCGACGCCTTGGCTGAGGTGGGCATCAAAGGGATGACCGTAACCGAGGTGAAGGGGTTTGGTCGTCAGAAAGGCCATACTGAGCTCTATCGCGGGGCAGAGTATGTTGTGGATTTTGTGCCCAAGGTCAAGCTTGAGGTCGCAGTCGATTCGGCGATTCTTGATCAGGTGATAGATGCCATTGTGGGGGCCGCCCGCACCGAGAAGATCGGAGACGGCAAGATCTTTGTTTACGACGTTGAACGGATTCTGCGTATTCGAACCGGAGAGACGGACCAGGACGCGCTCTAAACCCGGAGTTAACCCTCGGCAATCAGTCGCCGTTTAACGCTGGACTAGCGCTGTTGTCGGATGCAGGGATCAAATGCACATCGCGCTGAGGGAAGGGAATCGAAATGCCCTCCGCATCCAACCAGAGTTTGACCTTCTTGTTGAGTTCAAACTTTAGCGTCCAGAAATTGCTACTCTCCGACCAGCAGCGCAGGCTGAGATCCACCGAGGATTCCCCCAGGTTGGTCACCAGAACCTGCGGTGCAGGATCTTCAAGGACGCGTTCGTCTTGCTTAAGCTGCTCCAGCAAAAGTGCCATGGCGCGTTCCACGTCGTCCTCATAGGCAATCCCCACAGGCACATCCATACGTCGGGTCGGCAGACGGCTGTAGTTGAGGATTGACGTATTCCATAAAGAACTGTTCGGGACAGACTGGTAGACCCCATCAAAGGTCGTCATGTCTGTCGTGAAAAGACCAATCTGATCGACCGTGCCCGAGGTGCCGCCGGCGTCGATGTAGTCACCCACCTTAAAAGGGCGCAATACCAGCAGCATGATGCCGGCCGCAATATTCTGGAGTGTTCCCTGAAGTGCCAGACCAATCGCAAGGCCCGCCGCACCAAGGACTGCGATGATGGAGGTGGTCTCAACCCCGAGGCGCGCGAGGACCGCAACCAACGTGACCGCGATAATGGCGTACCGGGCCAGTGATGAAAGAAAAGGCTTGAGAGTGGCATCCATCCGCGGCAGTCGATCCAGGGCACGAAGGATGAGTCTTTGCACCCGGCCGGCGAGCCACCAGCCGAACACCAGTATGACGAGCGCCGCGATGAGTTCGAGACCGTAGCTCGTGGCAAGTTCAATCAGCGCTTTCCACTGGGCGGAAATTTCGTTATCCATAAAACTAGTCTAACTTTAATAGCGGTTCTGGCAAAGAGTCACTGTTGGCGTGTGATCCGAGTTATTCTTCTGCGTAATATCGTGCCAACAATTTGAATGGCTTTCTGGTTAAGCCGAGTCCAGATGGGGGATCAAGATGAATGAGATGTTCAAAGCGGTTGATAACGCGGTTGCGTTGAAGATGCCGTTGGGAGAATCGTCAATGCTGAAGTCCAGGGAGATTCCCTGGCAGGACAGCGATGCTCCCGGATTCTGGGTTAAACCGTTAATTGAAGACGATCACCAAGGGATACGCACGTGGCTGATGAAGGTAGACGCTGGCGCTTTTTCGGACATGCATGGCCATAGCCAATACGAGCAGATTTATGTGCTGGAAGGGGCTTTCTATGATCAGGATCACGAATATGGCCCGGGTGATTTTATCGTGCGAGCTCCGGAGGCCTTGCACACGGCGGGCAGTAAAGAGGGCGCTGTTGTATTGCTCTTTTATTCGCCCGCTCCGACGGGTGATTGAAGGCGGGCGAGAGAGATGCCTCTCTCCGATGGGGGAGGTCGCTTGAGGGTTAGAGGGCCTTTGCGGTCGCTGCTGCTTCGCTGATGGCGACTTCGACGGTACGCGGTGCCCGGCAGTCGCCGATCGAGACCACCTGAAATGCATGATCCTCCCAGTGGCCAATCAGCGCATCGTTGGCCTTGCAGCCTGACCAATCCACAATGAGATCGATCTCGTCCCGGGTGCTGAACCGCTCATCAAAGACATTGCGCAAAGTCACCGTACCCCCCCGAACTTCTTCGAGAATATGCGCAGCTGTGAAACTGCAGTCCTGTTTGCCGAGGCGTTCGTACCATGCGGAACGGTTGGTAGGATCCAGATCAGCGGCAACAGCGATATCCGAGGTAATCATTTCGGCGGCGATGCCCTGGTGCAAGAGCGCTTCTGCGGCGGCAAGCCCTGCCTGACCGCGGCCTTCGTTGAGCACGAGGGCCCGGGTTGCGGTGACGGGGTGACCTCCCAGCACTTCATGAGGTGACAATACGGAAATCCTGTCGGCGCCCGAAAATGCCCTGCAGGAATCCATGGCTCCGGTCGCAATCACGATCGCATCGGCGCCAAGCGCAAGAATATCCTCTCGCTCGATCAGGCGGTTGAGCGTGATGGAAACGCCCAGGCGCTCAAGTTCCTCCAGTCGCCAGTCAATTACCCGGGCCAATTCTTTTGTGGAAGGCGCGCTTGACCATAGCGCAAGTTGCCCGCCCGCCCGGTTGGCGGCATCAAATACGGTGACTCGGTGGCCCCGCTCAGCCGCAATGCGGGCGCATTCCAGCCCGGCCGGACCTGCCCCGATTACCGCAATCTCCTTGGCATGGGAAGCTTGTGAGAGGGCAGCGCCTGGCGTGGGAAGCGAGGCGTTCTGGATGCATCTTATGGGTTTTCCGGCATAGCGATTGGCGATACAGACGTTGGCGCCCGCGCAGATACGCACATGGCTTTTGATCTTGCCCTGGATCTTGGGAAGAATTTCGGGGTCACAGATATGGGCGCGGGTCATGCCGACCATATCCGCCTGGCCCCGGGCGAGAATGTCTTCAGCACGCGCCGGATCCACGATGCGGCCTACCGTAAACACTGGAACCTCCACCACCTCACGGATCCCTGCCGCAAGATGTACAAAGACGCCATGGGGCGTTGGCGTCGGTGCCCAGTGACGTGCCCGGCCGAGATGTGTGATGTTGGTATGGGCGATGATGTTGAAGTAATCAACGAGTCCGCTTGCATCTACTTGGCGACAGACTTCGCGCATCTGGGTGAGGTCAAGTCCGCCGGGTTCAAATTCATCGCCCGGCAAGCGAACCCCAAGCACAAAATCGGGACCGAGTTCGCTTTTGACGGCTTTGAGCAGTTCCATTAGAACCCGCATCCGGTTCTTCAGGTTGCCGCCATAATGATCGGTCCGCTGATTGGTCAGCGGTGACAAAAAGGCCTGGGGCAAAAATCCGAAGGCACCAAGAATTTCAACCCCGTCCATGCCGCCTGCCGCGACCCGCCGGGCGGCCAGCACATGGGCATCGATAACCTCCTGAATCTCACTTAAGGTCATCTCGTGCGAGATATTGCCGGTGGTCTCCGAACGTACCGCTGATGCTGACCAGCTCTCCCGGCCGGGCTGGCTGATCAGAACGGTACCGCCGCTATGCGCAAGTTGGGCAAGGATCCGTCCCCCTTCCTGGTGGACCGCATCGGCCAATGCGCGGTAACCCGGAATAATGTCGTCGCTGAGGTTCCACAGACTGTCTTTGTTCACACTCAGAAGACCCGATTCATGAACCGGGGTTCCTCCAGTGATCTGAAGTCCTACACCATTCTTCGCATAATTACGGTGGTAGGCCACATACTGCTCGCCGGGTTTGTTGTCTTCGGCAAAACCCGGGACGTGGGCCGATACAAGTACGCGATTGCGTACTTGTATCGGCCCGATATCAAGTGGAGAGAGAAGGTGATCGTAGGCGGTCAAAAAGGAGTCCCTGACATCTACCTGAGGGTTACCCGCGCATGCGCGATGCGTCTGGATCAAACAGCGCCTGCGGCGCAATGGTTGCGGGCCGCATTTCACCCAAAATCTCTATTGCAAATGCGCCGTCACTGACATCGGCTGCCAACCCGGTGGGCACATAGCCAAGAGCGACTGATCGATCAACGTGATGCGCATACATGCCGGAAGTCACATAACCCACGATCTCACTATCCTGGTAGATGGGCTCATTACCCATCACATCGCAGCCGGAGACGTCTACGGTAAATGTGACCAGACTTTTTTCCGGGCCTTGTTCTTTTTCGAGGGCAGCGGATTCTCGGCCGATGAAATCCCCTTTGTTAAGGCTCACGAAGCGGCCCATCCCCGCGGCAAACGGTCCGTAAATGGGCCGATATTCCGTTGCCCAGGAGCCGAAGCCTTTCTCGAGGCTCATCGAGCGCATGGCGCGTGAGCCAAAGGGTTGGGTCCCGAACTCCTCGCCTTTGTCGAGGATGTCGTCCCACAACCGCGCGTGGAATTCTGGCCGCACCCAGAACTCATAGCCGAGGTCTCCTGTGAAACTGACTCGTCCCACCAAGGCGGGAATCATACCGAGCGACATCTGGCGCAAGTCCATGAACCGGAACGCTTCGGCTGAGACGTCATCGTCGGTGAGTCGGCTGAGGAGTTCGCGGGCTTTGGGGCCGGCGATAGAGAGTCCCAGCAGTCCCATGCCGTGAGCCTGCACTTTGACACCGGCATCGGCGGGAAGATGCGCTTCCAACCAGCGCATATGATATTGCTCGCCCATGCCTGAGCCGAAAATGAAGAACCTGCGATCATCCAGCCTTCCCACTGTAAAGTCGCCAATCAGTTTTCCGTTTTCATTCAGCATGGGGGAAAGCGCAAGGCGGCCCTGGCGCGGCAATGCATTGGCCAGAAGGTGATCAAGCCAGGATTCTGCCCGGGCTCCGGTGATCTCGTATTTTGCGAACGAAGAGATGTCGCAGACGCCGACACCGTTTCGAACTGCCTGACATTCCTGCTTGATCGGCTCAAATGCATTGGAGCGCATGAAGGTGACGTTCTCGACCGGTTCACTTCCCGTCGGGGCGTACCATAGCGCCTGTTCCATGCCGTAGGAAACGCCAAAGACCCCGTTCAGTGCCTTTTGTTTCTCATAGATCGGGGTGGTGCGAAGCGGTCGCGCTGCGGGCAGCTCTTCATTGGGAAAGGTGACCTGAAACCGCCGGGAGTAGTTCTCCCGCACCTTGGCGCTGGTGTAGGCCATGGTGGTCCAGTCGCCGAAGCGGGAAACATCCATTCCCCAGACGTCAAAGCCCGGGTCACCATGTACCATCCAGTTGGACAGCGCGAGCCCCACGCCGCCACCCTGACTGAAGCCGGCCATCACACCACAGGCGCACCAGAAATTGCGAAGCCCCCGGACCGGTCCGATCAGCGGATTGCCATCAGGCGCGAAGGTGAAAGGCCCATTGATAATCTGTTTGATGCCTGTATGCTCAAAGGCGGGGAAGTGTCGAAATCCGACTTCTAGGGATGGCGCAATTCGGTCGAGGTCTTCCTGCAGCAGTTCGTGTCCAAAGTCCCAAGGAGTTTCTTTTGGACTCCAGGGAACGCCGGCTTTTTCATAAGTGCCCATGAGCATGCCTTTGCGTTCCTGGCGAAGATAGAGCTCGCCATCCGGGTCCACGATATGAAGGACTTCTTTGCCCGTGGATTGATTGATCTCTTCGACCTCTGGCATGTCCTCGGTAATGAGATACATGTGTTCCATCGCAAGCACAGGAAGCTCCAGGCCAACCATGCGTCCGACCTCCCGCGCCCAGAGTCCGCCGGCATTAACGACGTGCTCCGTTTCGATCGTGCCCTGTTCGGTAATGACTGACCAGCCTCCCTCCGGGGTGGGCTGCAGGTCCGTGACACGGTTGCGCAGAACGACTTCGGCACCTTGTATTCGTGCTGCTTTGGCGAAGGCATGGGTAACATCAGAAGGAGACAGATGTCCGTGCATCGGTGTATACAGCGCGCCCAAAAATTCTTTCGGATTGATAAGAGGGAGAATCTTTTCCGCTTCAGTCGGCGTCAGCAGTTCCGTATCAATCCCCAGCAGTTTCTCCTGCGACTGCATGACCTTGAGCAGTTCCATGCGTTCCGGGGTTGCTGCCAGGAAGACACCGCCAGTGAGTCGAAATCCCGTCTCCTGACCGGAGATTTCCTCAATCTCCTTATAGAGATCAATGGTGTAGGACTGCAGTTTTGCCACTTGCGGGTCACTATTGAGAGTGTGGCAGCCCCCCGCCGCGTGCCAGGTGGATCCAGACGTCAGCTCCGATCGTTCGATCAGGACCACATCATGCCAACCGGCCTTGGTCAGGTGGTAGAGGATGGATACACCGACGACGCCGCCGCCGATGACGACGACCTGAGCATGTGATTTCATAAGTCCCTGTATTCCCTCAAGCAGTTTCGCTCACCGAGGGGAACAATCTTAAGTCACATCATTGTTCCGGGGGGAGCAGATCAGGAGTTAGAGTCCACCGGCAACGGCGGATGTCGCCTTTAAGTCAGAAGAGCCCTGGATTCAGTGGCGACGCAGAGGTCATGCCGCCATCTACAGTAAAGCACTGTCCCGTGGTAAAGGCTGACTCGTCTGAGGCCAACCAGACTGCCAGGGCCGCGATGTCCTTGGGCTGGCCAAACCGGCCTGCTGGATGTCGGGCAAGCGCATCGGCCTTTGCCGTATCGGGATCATCAGCAACCGCGAAGGCGGCGTCCGCCATGCCGGTCATAATCCAGCCCGGGCAGATCGCGTTGCAGCGGATCTTGGGACCATGATCAACAGCGATCGAGCGGGTGAGTCCGTGAACGAAGGCCTTGGAGGCGTTATAGAGCGCAATACCGGGGTCGGCCACGTTGCCCGAGATTGAGCCGATGTTGATGATGACGCCGCCGCGTTTCATGAGGGGGATCATTGCGCGACACGCCATGAATACGCCTTTGGCGTTCACTCCCATCAGCGCATCCCAATCGTCATCGCTGGTATCGAGAAGGGTCTTCTCAATCTGGATACCGGCGTTATTCACCAGAATATCCAGTCCGCCAAAGCGGTCCAGCATCTCGATGCGCAGTTCTTCAATGTCATCTGCCGAGGAAACGTCAGTCTGGCGCCAACCCAGGGTCGGCGGCAGATCCTGAGGCCGCTTTCCGCGCCCACAGGTGGCGACGTCTGCTCCCTCAGCAACAAAAGCGTCGACGATGGCGCGTCCGATCCCCTGGCGTCCACCGGTGACGAGCGCCGCCCGACCGTCAAGCCGACTCATGCGTCATGCTCCAGCAGAGTGCAAAAGCCGCTCGGCAAGAATCTTTGTGGTAGCAGGGTAACGTTCACAATCATCGGCTAGAACTCTACCCTGTCAGCACCTTTCAGGGCGAGTCGGTCGCGGGCTTCGTCGGGTGTTGCCGCCGTCATACCTAATGATTCAATAATCCCACGAACCTTTTCGACCTGCTGTGCGTTCGATGTCGCGAGTTGACGTTTGCCGATGTAGAGACTGTCTTCAAGACCCACCCGGACATTACCGCCGCGCAGGCTCGCCTGGGTTGCAAACGGCATCTGGTGGCGCCCCGCTGCCAGCACCGACCACTCAAAGTCCTCGCCAAAGAGTTTGAATGCGGTGTTGTGCATATGGATAAGGTGATCGGGATCCGCTCCGGCGCCGCCCAGAATTCCGAAGATCAACTGGATAAAAAAGGGGGGCTTCACAAAGCCTTTATCGACAACATGGGCGAGGTTGTAAAGATGGCCTAAGTCATAGCACTCAAACTCAAAACGGGTGCCGTGGCCGTCCCCAAGCTCCCGAAGAGCGTACTCGATGGTCTTGAAGGTGTTGGGAAAGATGAAGTCTTTGGTCGACGCCAAAAAATCCTGCTCCCAGTCATGTTTCCACTCCGAGTATTTTTCAGCGAGCGGAAAAATACCGAAGTTCATCGAGCCCATATTGAGAGACGCCATCTCTGGGCTCGCCGTAAGGGCCGCCGCAAGACGTTCCTCAATGGTCATCCCCATACCGCCGCCGGTCGAGATATTGATTACCGCATCGCACTCTTTTTTGATCCTGGGCAGAAATTCCAGAAAGGTTTCGGGCCGATAGTCGGGCCGGCCGTTTTCAGGATGTCGTGCGTGCAGGTGAATGACGGCGGCGCCCGCCTCGGCTGCGCCAATGGCCGCGTCGGCAATCTCGGCCGGCGTGATTGGCAGATGCGGCGACATCGTCGGGGTATGGATGCTGCCGGTGACGGCGCAGGTGATGATGACCGGTTGACTCAATTTTTGTGCTCGTTTCGCTATGGTGTTTCAGATTACAGGCGCATCTGCTGCACTTGGGCAGACAGTCCACCGTCGATAATCCACAGTTGACCAGAAGCATATCGTGCCTCGTCGCCTGCGAGCCAGTTCACCAGGTTGGCAATGTCCTCTGGTTCGCCATAATTTTGGATGGGATGAACGTCTCGTACGGCCTGTTTGAGAGACTCGATATTGCCTGACTCGCCAAAGAAGCTCTGAAGCATCGGTGTGTTGACATAACCGGGGCATACCGCATTCACCCGGATGCCCTCGGGCCCGTGATCGCAGGCCATCGCGCGGGTCAGGGCATGCACAGCACCCTTGGTCGCGCAGTACACCGCAAGAGAGGGATCTGCGATAAAGCCGTCATAGGAGCCAAAGTTGATGATGGAGCCTGCGTCGGCTTTGCGCATTAGCGGCAGCGCATGTTTGCTGGTGAGAAAAGTGCCGCTGACGTTGACGGAAAAGCTCTGGTTCCACTCGTCAAGCGTCGTCTCTTCTATGGTTTTTTCAATTTCGATCCCCGCCGCATTCACGAGAATATCGAGTCGGCCATGTTCAGCCGCAACGTGCGCCATCACCGCTTTGGCATCCTCCTCTGAACCCACATCATGATGCAGTACATGAATATTGGATTCGGAGAAATCAAGAGAAGCAACATCCGTTGCGTAGACCACCGCGCCTTCGGCATGAAAGCGCCGACAGATGGCTCTTCCAATGCCGCCACAACCGCCGGTGACCACGGCGATCCGGCCCTGGAGATAATTTGGGGGGACGGCACTCATGGGTGTACCGCTTTCCGATAGGCATCCAACACCAGCCCATGGAAATGGTGAACGGCATGTTCGCTCATGCCGCTGCCCTCGGGATCAACAAGATAACGTCCCTGTTGGAAAGCAGGAGTCTGCATACCTCGCTGAACACTCTCTACCAGCCCGATGTCCTCAGGCTGTAAAACTTCATCGATGAACCTGATAGCCTCCAGCTCCGATTCATTAGGAGTATCGGTTTCGAAGAAAAAGTCGAATACTTCATAGGTCTGCTCGGGTCCGTCGGGGTAAAAGCGCCAGACCATGAAGTTGCCCCTTCCCGGGTAGCGCATGAGCGTTGTGTTTGGCCACAGATACCACACTGCGTGGTCAGTGACGCTGGCGCTCTCAACGCCGTAGGCCTGGTTGTCACCGCGCCCTGCCTTGGCCATATGACTTGAGTAGATCCCGTGAGTTTTGACTTTGTACGTGCCCATCTCAACGAGCGTACAGAAATCCCGGTGCGCTACTGGACAGTGGTAACACTCGAGAAAGTTGTCGACCACGGCTTTCCAGTTGGCCTGAATGCGGTAGGTCAGGGTGTGGGCATGTGTCAGGTTGGCAAGATCAGGCGCATACGACAGGATCTCGTCTGACAGGGATGCGCTCTCATCGGCCAGTGCCGGGGCTGTCGTATCGAGGTTGACGAAAACGAGATGGCAGAAGACCTCAACCCTTACCGCGTCCAGACAGATTTTTTCAGTATCGAAGTTTTCAATGAGCTCCGAACGCCGGGCGCGGGAGAGGCGGCCGTCCAGGCCGTAGACCCAGGCGTGATAGGGGCAGGTAATGACTTTTGTCTGACCGCTGCCCTGAAGCAGTTGATGACCTCGGTGCTTGCAGACGTTGTAGAACGCTCGCAGTTCGCCGCTTTTGTCTCTGCATGCGAAGATGCTTTGTCCTTGGATCTCGGCGGCAACATAACTTCCGGGCTGAGCCAGTTTTTCCTCATGACAGAAAAACTGCCAGCTTTTATGGAAAATCTGCTGGCGCTCGAGATCAAGAAAACGCTGATGCTGGTAACAGTCGGCATGCAGCGAATGTGAGCGCGATGCGACCTTGTCATATCCCTGGCTGATCCGGGCTAAAGTATCTGAATCGATCATCTGAGTTGTCATGTCGGCTTTTCCCCCGCCTAAGACCTCACAAATGGGATACTTAATCTATATCAGGAAATGATCGAAGGCGAGACATTGTCGCCCTGAGATTAGCCTGCTTCGCCAACGCGTTTATGGCCGGGACGTCAGCCGGCGTTGGCAAAGAACGATAAAATCCCATGCCATGAAAAAACTCTTTGAAAATAACCGTCGCTGGGCAGCCGCTATCACGAAGGACAACCCACAGTTCTTCGAGACACTATCGCGACAGCAAAATCCTGATTTTCTTTGGATAGGGTGTTCGGATAGTCGAGTGCCCGCGAATCAGATTACGGGCCTCCTTCCTGGTGAAGTGTTTGTGCATCGTAACGTTGCTAATCTGGTAATTCATACCGATCTAAACTGTCTTTCCGTTATTCAGTATGCGGTGGATGTACTTCAGGTTAAGCATATTATCGTTTGCGGTCATTACGGTTGTGGTGGAGTTGAAACAGCAATCAGTCAACGTCCCAGCGGCCTAATCGATAATTGGCTGCGGCACATCAAAGATCTCTACCACCGGAATTTATCGAGGTTCTCTGACTGTAAAGATCAGAGAACTCGAATCGATCGCCTGTGCGAGCTTAATGTAATCGAACAGGTCAATAATGTATGCCACACTAGCACCGTGCAGGACGCATGGAGTCGAGGCCAGTCTCTGCAGGTGCATGGCTGGATATACGGTATCACTGACGGCCTGTTGAAAGATCTTGAGGTAACTTTCGATTCGCAAGATCAGGTGCCGGATGTTTACCGCTGAATCTCCGATTTAAACTAGGTCCAGGACGCCCGCGGCGGGAGGTGTGAACTCTCTAGTGACTGAAACCGTTATCACCGGGGGTTGTCTTTGTGGAGCGGTGCGTTACGAGTTGAACGGGCCTCCCATTGATATGGGCACCTGTCATTGCCGTCATTGCCAAAGATGGTCCGGCAGTGCTTTTCATTCGGCTGTCGCTTTTGCACTGACCGATCTTAGTTTTACGAAAAACGAGCCGCTCCGGTATCAATCCTCCTCCATCATGGAGCGAAGCTTCTGTCCAAGTTGTGGCAGTCCGCTTTTATTTCGTTATCTGGTTCCGATTGAGGACCCCCCGACGGCAAATCCCGAGACGGTCTGGATATCAGTCGGCTCGCTGGATGAGCCTGAGATCAGGTCGCCGGACTGGCACTTCGGTGTGGAGGGGCAACTTTCCTGGGTCAACTTTGATGACGGTCTGCCGCGAACGCGCTGTGATGAGAACGTCGGACTTGCGAAGGCCTATGCCTCTCAGGAAGATAATCAGGCGGATAACTGAGTCAGCAAGACGATGAGTGTGAAGCGCGACCCCCGTTACGACGTTCTCTTTGACACCGTATCAATCGGTCCGGTGACAGCGCCAAACCGGTTCTACCAGGTTCCCCACTGCAACGGCATGGGGCGGATGTTCCCCGACAGCATGATCAGCATGCGTGGCATGAAGGCCGAAGGCGGCTGGGGAATCGTCACCACAGAGCAATGTGATTTTCATCCAACGGGTGACGTGCAGCCTTTTACGGAAACCAGCATGTGGGATGATGGCGATCTGCCTTACCTCACGGCAATGGTAGATGCGGTACATGAGCACGGCGCGCTTGCAGGGATCGAACTTGTCCACAACGGGCAGGACAGCGGCTGGCTTTACTCGCGGGAAGTGCCGATTGGTCCCGAACATCGCCCGGTCACATGGCATCAGCATCCGATCCAGGCACGCGCGATGAGCCGAGACGATATTCGCAATTACCGTCGTTGGCACCGCAAGGCAGCCCTTCGGGCCCGTCGGGCCGGTTTCGACATCGTCGTGGTTTACGCAGGGCACGACGGCACTGTGCCGAGCCATTTTCTTTCCCGGCAAAGCAATCAGCGCTCCGATGAGTATGGCGGTTCTTTGGAGAATCGGCTGCGTCTTTATCGTGAACTCATCGAGGAGACGAAAGAGGCGGTGGGCGACGCCATGGGCGTGGTGGCACGGTTTGCTGTTGATGAAATGATGGGGGCAGACGGACTGGAATGGGCCAGTGAGGGCAAGGAAGCCATCGAGATGCTGGCCGAATTGCCCGATATGTGGGATGTCAACGTGAGTGATTGGGAAAATGACTCCATGACGTCGCGCTTTGCGCAAGAGGGCTATCAGGAGGAATACATTTCCTTCGTCAAGTCGGTCACCAGCAAGCCTGTCGCTGCCGTGGGACGTTATACCTCCCCCGACACGATGGTGTCGGCCATCCGTCGTGGTGTGGTCGACATGATCGGTGCGGCCCGTCCGTCGATTGCTGATCCTTTTTTGCCCGCCAAGATCAAAGCAGGGCGGCCGGAAGATATCCGAGAATGTATTGGATGCAATGTGTGTGCCGCCTGGAACAATCTTTCGGCGCCCAGTCGGTGTACACAGAATCCCACCATGGGCGAGGAGTGGCGCAGGGGATGGCATCCCGAAACGATTTCGCCCAAGGAATCCGATTCAACGGTTCTCATTATCGGTGCGGGTCCTGCGGGCCTTGAGGCAGCGCTTGGATTGGGTAAGCGCGGCTATGACGTCATACTCGCTGAAGCCAGGATCGAGGCCGGAGGCCGGGTGAGCCGTGAAAGCCGGTTGCCCGGCCTGAACGAGTGGGCAAGAGTGCGCGACTATCGTCTTGGTCAGATCGAGCGTCTGTCCAACGTCAGAATTTACCTTGAGAGCGAAATGGACGCGGGACAGGTCCAGGAATTTGGTGCAGATGCGGTGGCACTGGCGACCGGTGCGTTGTGGCGCAATGACGGCGTGGGTCGGAGCATCCGGTTTCCCGTCCCGGGCTGTGAGGCGTTGACCCCGGACGACATCATGGATGGCAAACGTCCTCATCAACCGGGCAGTGCGGTCACGGTTTACGATGATGATCACTACTACATGGCCTCGGTTATCGCCGAACAGTTGGCGAGTGAAGGTTACCGGGTCACGCTGGCCACGCCGGGGATGTGTGTGGCGAGTTGGACCGAATACACCCTGGAACAGCGCCACATTGAAAAGCGACTGCTGAATATGGGGGTCGAGATCCTGACAAGGCATGAGTTAAGCGCTGTCGAGGCAGGGGGGCTGCGACTGGCTGATACGCTGACCGGTGATACCCGCGAGCGCGAAGGCAGCGTCGTCTCGGTGACGGCACGACTGCCACGAGATGAACTTTTCGATGCGCTTAAGGGGAAAATCTCGGTGTGGCGTATCGGTGACTGCTTTGGCCCCTCTATCATTGCAGCCGCGGTTTATGAGGGTCATCGCTATGCCCGGGAGTTCGATGCCGAGATTGACCCCGATGGAGTGCCCTTCAACAGAACCCGATACTCACTTCAGCATTGACGACAAAGATCAGGAATGCAGTAGCGGGACAACAAGAGGCGGGTAACAAGAAGCAAGATGAAAGACACAAGAGCAAAGCACCGCTCTTGGGAGACCGAAAGAGGAGAAAGATATGGAAACCCCCGAAGAACTCGAATACGACCAGGACATGATCTCGCTGCTGGAAGCGGTATGGGGAGAGGGCTTCATGTCGCCTGGCGGAACGGAGGAAATTGACCGGGTACTCGGTGACAAAGATTTGAGGGAGGCCCGTGTTCTGGATATCGGTTGTGGTATCGGCGGCGCGGCTGTTCACATCGCCCTGACCCGCCACCCCCGAAGCGTCACCGGAATCGATATTGAAGCAAATCTGATCTCCCTGTCTGCGTCACTTGCCAAAAAGAACGACGTCTCAGCCATTTGTGACTTCAAGCAGGTGGCGCCCGGCCCGTTGCCTTTTGATCTGGGCAGTTTTGACGTTGTCTTCAGCAAGGATTCCATTATCCATATTGCCGACAAATCCCGATTGGCCAAAGACATCCATACGATGCTCTCTCCGGGTGGCTGGTTTCTTGCAAGTGATTGGTTGTGCGGTTACGAAGGCGAGCTTTCACCGCAAATGCAGGCCTATATAGAAGCGGAGGGGCTGGACTTTGAACTTGCTTCAGCGCAGGTTTATCAAACGGCTCTGGAAGCGGCCGGGTTTGTGGATATTGAGATCATCGAGCGAAATGCCTGGTACAGGAACCAGGCCCGGATAGAGCGCGACAATCTGGCCGGTTCCCTGTATGCCGGATTGCTTGAGCAGGTGGGCGAGGATTATCTGAACCGGGCCATCGACGTGTGGGAAAAGATGATTGTCGTACTGGACAGTGGAGAACATCGGCCGACGCTGCTGCGTGCGCGAAAACCCTCCTGACCGTTTGATGTTGAATGAGGTCAGGAAATTGGTGGAGGCGGCGGAAGCCGTCTTAATTTATAACTGCTTAAATTGTATATGAAAGGCTAAAGCTGCTCAAAAAGTTACCGTCAATACTACCGTCATTAACGTCGGATTTGGATGATCCAGTATGGACGCCAGTGGATTAGACCGAACGCTGTTGGTGGAAGTAGGTCTGAGGTTATATTTTGGCCCGCCCGCGCGCTATCTCATTGGCTCCAACTTGGGTACCAACACCCTTTCTGTCTTCAAATCTATAGATATATCCCCCTCACACAGCGGA
>MDTB01206589.1_pt1 | contig 25484 bp, 25 predicted proteins | sample 811161 | NCBI WGS metagenome assembly MDTB01 (sample SAMN05326650, study PRJNA326480) | marine metagenome | isolation source: seawater | place: Mediterranean Sea | collected 2009
GAACATTACCTGGCTCTGAAACTAAATCTCTTGCATAAAAAGTTCCTTCTTCCAAAGCTTTAAATTTTAATTGATTTTGAGCCGTAGGTTTGTTTTTATTTCCTAATACATTAATAGAAATAAGTCTTGTTTCTTTTTTTGTTTTATATTTTTTAAATTCATAAGATTTTAATTTTAGTCCATGAAGGAAATGACCTAAAAAATTATCATATTTACCTATTATACTATCAGAAATAATAAAGTACTCACTGTTCTTTCCATAGTTTATACGTCTATAAAGTTCTGCTCCTAAATTTTCTACATCGGAGGTCTTTAAGTTATTTTTAATTGATATTAAAACTATCTTTTTTTTTGAGTTCACCTCAAAAACAAATAAATTTTTTTTTAAGTCACTAGTTTTTAATAAATCATTTATGTAAGAAAACTCTGATTTTGAAAGATATTTTTTTAAACCATTAATGTTAAATTTCTCATTAGAAAATAAGACTAAATTAGCTGAAGACTTGCTGCTTGATTTGTTTGAATAATTAATTTTAATAGACATAAATTTTTAAATAAACTCCAGTAGAGTTGAATGGTATATATGTTCAAATATATCAGATTTCAACGCTGAAATCGATCATAGTTAAACCATAGATTGAATTTTATCTAAGGTTGCTTTATTTATATATCAAATTCGTATGCTTAAAAACAAAATTTATAAATACTTCACAATTGAAATAATTAAAACATTTTTCACTATTTTATTTGCCTTATCAGCGATTGCCTGGACAGTAAGAGCTGTAAGCTTCTTAGATTTAGTGGTTGAAAATGGACACTCAATTATAACATATCTTTTATTTTCTTTCTTGAACGTGACCAACATCATAACTAAATTTATACCACTTTCATTTCTTTTAGCTTTAATACTTACTATTTTAAAATTTGAAAAACAAAATGAGTTAGTAATATTATGGACCACAGGTTTAAATAAAATAAAACTCGCTAACTTATTTTTTTTGGTTTCATTAATAGTTTTAATTATACAGCTTGCTTTTGCTGTTTATATAACTCCAAATTCTCTTTATAAATCTAGATCTCTAATTAGAACTTCAAATTTTGACTCTATGTCCACAATAATTAAGATAAATGATTTTAGTAGTTCTTTTAAAGATTTAACTTTTTATGTTGCAAAAAAAAATTCAAATGGTGAGATGGAAAATATATTTATTAGAGATGAGAGTAATACATTTAAAAATCTTCTTTCAAGTTCAGAAGAGCCAAAAAATACAACTATTATTGCAAGAAAAGGAATTATAAATAATAAACAATTAATTTTAATTGATGGATTAATACAAGTTCAAAACAGTCAAGGAAAAATAGATAATTTAAATTTTAAAAAAACTGATTTTGCGATTGACTTGTTGAGACCTAAAACAATTATAAAACCAAAATTACAAGAAACTTTTACTTCATCTTTAATAAATTGTCTTAGTATGAGTCAGAATCAGATAGAACGTAAAAAGATTGTTAATTGCCCAAAAACAAATATAGATAAAGATATAATTTCAACACTGTTAAGAAGAATTGGTATGCCAATTTATATACCTTTAATTTCTTTAATCTGTTCTTTCTTATTAATTTCAAATAAAGAAAAAAAATTTAATTACTTAAACAAATATATTTATGGTGCTCTAGGATTTTTTATATTAGTTCTTGCGGAAATTTTAGTTCGTTATTCTGGTTTTTCTCAAATGCACAGTCTTTTTTATTTACTTTCTCCACTTATATTAATTCCCCTGGTCTATCTTGTATTAATTAGAAAACTTGGTATGGAAAACAAATAATGAATAAAGTAATTAATAAATATTTAATTTTTGGTTTTTTGAAAGTAGTATTAAATTGCATATTAATTTTTATATGTCTTGGAATAATTTTAAATCTTTTTGAAGAAATAGAATTTTTCAAGGATTTAAATGAAGGTATAGCTTTACCGTTTTTACTAACGATAGTCTTTATACCAAATTTAATTGTAAACTTACTTCCTTTTGTAGTTTTTATCGCTGCAATGTGGTACTTGATTTCTATTAAATCTAATTCGGACTTATTGTCTCTAAAAGTTCATGGTTATTCTAATTTAAAAATTATTTTAATATTATCATTAACTGCTTTTATATTTGGTTCATCAGTTATACTTGCTGTTAATCCAGTGACATCAGCTATGATAAAATATTACGAACAAACGAAGGCTCAATATTCCAAATTTATTGACCACTTAATTTCAATAAATGAAAATGGAGTTTGGATTAAAGAAATAAATGATAATAAATTAACAATTGTAAATGCAAAAACATTGGAAGGTAATTATTTAAAAGACATAACTATTTATGAAATGAATAATGATGATAATAAAATTCTAAGAAGGATAGATGCTGATAAAGCTGACATTAGAAATAATAATTGGATTTTCGAATCTGTTAAAATTTTTGACTTCTATGAATCTGGTGAGACAACTGTTTTAAAAAATTACAAATTTAAGTCCAATTATGACATTAGCAAGATAAACTCACTCTATAAAAACCTTGATACAATATCTTTTTGGGAGTTAATTAACGAATATGATGCCCTGATTGGAAAAGGTTATAATAAAGCTGTTCTTAACGAAAAACTAAATAGCTTTCTATCGTTGCCAATATTCTTGTTTTTAATGGTTGTTTTAGCGTCAATTTTTACTATTGGTTCTGTAAACAAATCTCAAAATTTATACTACGTTTTTATCTCCATAATTTCATGTGTTGTAATTTATTATTTTAAAGATTTATCAATAGCCTTAGGCCAAACAAATAGAATCTCCTTGGCGTTATCTGTTTGGATGCCTGTAATTGCTATAAGTTTATTTTGTTCAATTGGAGTTTTACAAATAAATGAAAAGTAAAAAAATATTTATCTCATTAATATTGTTTTTGTTTTATTTTAAACAATCCTTTTTATTTGCTGGTGAATTAAATGTAAGTTCTACAAAAATAAAAATAGATAAAAAAACAAAAATTGCTATTCTAATAGGTAATGTAGAGGCATTCGATGAAAAAAATAATCAATTATTTTCAGATTACGCTAAATTTAGTAAAGAAAAAGAATTATTAGAAACTGAGGGAAAAACTGAAATAGTTACATCAGAAAATTTTAAAGTAATTGGAAAAAATATATTATTTGATAATAAAAAAAAAATTATCACATCAAATGATGAGACTAAAATAATAGATAGAGATGGTAATGAAATTTCAGTAAGTATGTTCAAGTATCTTACAGAAAAAAATATTTTTTTCTCTAAAGGCAAGATTAAAATATTAGATAATAAGAATAATGAATATAGCTTTTCTGAAGTATATATTGATGAGTTAAAAGGAAAAATTGTTGGTTCTGATGTCAAAGCATTTTTAAATGAAGAAAGTTTAAAAGAAAATAAAGGAAACGAACCTAGGCTTTTTGCAAATACTATGACACTTACGAAGGAAGAAAATTTGCTTGAAAAAGGTGTTTTTACTTATTGCAAGGATAGAGGTTCGGATAAATGTCCTCCTTGGAAATTACAAGCTAAAAAAATAAAACATAATCCAACTAAGAAAACTATTTATTATGACAATGCTGTTATAAAAGTTTATGACTTTCCAATATTTTATTTCCCTAAATTTTCTCATCCTGATCCAACAGTCAAAAGAAGATCTGGTTTTTTAATACCCTCTTTTAGTGACAATACTACTTTAGGAGCTGGAATTTTAACTCCTTATTTTTGGTCAATTTCTAATGATAAGGATTTAACTTTTACTCCTAAAATTTATAACAGAGAGCACCCATTATATCTTGCTGAATACAGACAAAGTTTCAAAAGATCTGATTTGATCGTAGATGCAGGGTATACTGAAGGATATAAAAAAAAAACAAATACCAAACTTTCTGGTTCAAGACTTCATTTTTTTTCAAAATTTAACACAAGTTTTATAGATGAAATAAACAAAACTAGTAACTTAGAAGTAAATCTTCAACATTTATCTAATGATACATACCTAAAAATTCATGATGTAAATACAACATTGGCTAATGAAAACATTAATATATTAGAAAATACCGTTGATTATAATTATCAGTCTGAAGATTTATTTTTTGGCGCTTCCTTCAGTGCATTCGAAGATGTCACAAAGGTAGGTAATGCTAAATATGAATATTTAGCTCCATATATAGCTTTTGATAAAAATCTTTTAGTAAGTGAGCAGCATGGTCTTTTTGATTTATCTTCGAATCTAAGAGTAAGAAATTATGATGTAAACAAGCAAACAGAATTTTTTGTTAATGATATTAATTGGCAATCAAATAAATGGGTAAACAACTTTGGGCTTGAAAACCAGTTTCAAGGTTTATTAAAGACTGTTAATTATAATGCTGAAGATGCAGATGAATATAAAACGGAAGACTCATCTGCAGAATTGTCGGGTGTTATAGGTTATTTGGCAAAATTAGGTTTTTATAAAAATGATTATACAGGAAAAAATAATCATCTATTAACACCAAAACTTCTCTTAAGGTATGCTCCCGGTCATATGAGAGAAATAGAAGGTGGAAGGCTAAAATACTCAAATTTATATGAAATTAATAAGACCAATGAAATTGATGTAATAGAAAATGGATTGAGTGCTTCTATAGGATTCGACTACAAAAAAAACAAATTAAATGATGATGGAAGTATTGCTGATGAAAAATTTTCTTTCTCAGCTGGACAGGTTATTAGTGCTGATGAAAATATGGATATACCATCAAGTACATCGCTTGATCAAAGGTTTTCAGATTTAGTAGGTGAAACTAGGTTTAAAATGAGTAACAATTTTAAATTAAATTATAATTTTGCAGTTGATCAAAGTTATAATGAAATAAATTATAGTGAAGTCGGAGCAGATCTTGATTTGGGAAAATTCAAATTTAATTTAAGTTATCTCGAAGAAAAAAATCATATAGGGAAACAGGAATATGTAGAGTCGAGTGCTGATTTTTCCATTAATGAATCAAGTAAATTATCTTTTTCAACTAAAAGAAATTTATTAACTAGTTCTGCTGAATTTTATAACTTAAGTTATGATTACATGAATGATTGTTTGAAAGCTGGAATTGTATTTAGAAGAGAGTTTTATACAGATAGAGATATAGAGCCTGAAAATTCTCTTATGTTCAGAATTTCCTTAATACCTTTTGCTGAATTAAATTCACCAGATTTAACTAAATGAAGATAGTTTTATACATAAAATTAATATTATTAGTTTTTATTTTTTTAACTAATAATAGTTTTAGTAAAATCAATAATTCAATAGTTGCAAAAGTAGGTAATCAAATAATTACTAGAGTTGACATAGAGAATGAAATTAAAACCATATTAATTTTACAAAAAAAGGAATTTAATGAAAAAAATATTAAAAGTGCCAAAGACATAGCTGTTAAAACTTTAGTGCGAAAATTGATAAAAAAAAATGAGATAGTTAAATATAAAATTGATAAGTATAACCAACAAGATCTTGATAATCATTTAAAAATGATATCAAAAAATTTAGGAACGAATAAACAAGGATTAAAAAAACTTTTAGAAACAAATAATATTGATTACGAAGAGTTTGTAGAAAAATTTAAAATTGAACTTTTGTGGAATACACTAATTTATTCAATGTACAAAAATCAACTTAATATCAATACAATTGAAATCGAGAGTGAATTAAAAAGAAGAGTTGAAATAGAAGGTTTAAAAAGAGAATACAATTTATCAGAAATAGAAATTCAGTATGATAAAGAAAAAATTAATCAAAATTTAAAAAATATTTATGAAATAATAGAAAAGGAAGGTTTTGAAAGTGCAGTTAAAAAATTTAGCATCTCAAGTTCCTCTTCTAATAAAGGAAATATAGGATGGATTTCAGAAAATATTTTATCAAAAAATTATTTAGATGAATTAAAAAAAATTGGTATTGGTAAAATTACAAAACCAATAAAAAATTCTAATTCTGTTGTTATCCTTAAAATAATGGACATAAAAGAAATTAACAACAATGTTGACGTAGATAAAATAAAAAAAATTATAATAACAAAAAAAAAAGAAGAAAAATTAGATTTGTTTTCTAGATCTCATTTTTCAAAAATTGAAAATTCAATTTTTATTAATTTCCAATGAAAAAGATTGCTATAGTTGCTGGAGAACCTGAAAGTATTAATTCTGAAATAATTGCTAAGGCTTGGAAAAAACTTCCTAAAATTTTAAAAAAAAGGATATTTGTAATTGGGAATTATAACCTGCTAAAAAAACAATTAAAAAAAATTAAAGTAAAAGTACCTATAGTAAAAGTTAATAAATTAAATTTTAGAAATTCAAACAAACACATCTCTATATATGATATTCCATTAAAGTTTAAAAATCCTTACAAAATAAAAGGAAATAATAATTCTAAATACGTTTTAAAATGTATTAATAAGGCTCATGAACTTTCAAAGAAAAAAATTTTAAACGGTTTTGTTAATTGCCCAATTGACAAAAAGAAAGTATTTGGGGAAAGAAAAATAGGCTTAACAGAATATCTGTCTATTAAAAATAAATTAAAAACAAAAGCAGTAATGTTAATCTACAATAATAAACTTGCTGTAACCCCTATTACAACTCATATAAGTATAAAGAATGTCTCAAAAAGCCTGGGAAAAAAATTGTTGGAAAAGAAAATTTTAATATTAAATAAATTTTATAATAAAATTTTTAAAAGAAAACCTGTTATAGCAATGTTGGGTTTAAATCCTCATAACGATGAATTTAGAAAAAACTCAGAAGAAAGAAAGACTATAATCCCATCAATAAAAAAGTTAAAAAAATCTAAAATAAAAATTTTTGGACCATTTCCTTCCGATACAGCCTTTTCTAGTAAGAAAAGAAGTAGTTACGATGTAATAGTAGGAATGTATCATGATCAAGTACTTGGGCCTTATAAAGCAATTTATAACTTTGATGCAATAAATATAACTTTAGGTTTAGACTATTTAAGGGTATCTCCCGATCATGGAACAGGAAAAGATATTATTGGAAAAAGAAAAGCAAATCCTTTTAGTCTAATAAAATCTATAATCTTTTTATCAAATATAAAACAATGGTAAGACCAAAAAAGTCACTAGGTCAAAATTTTTTAGTAGATAAAAATATAATAAAAAAAATTTTATCACTGGTAAATATCAGTGAAAATAATATTATTGAAATTGGGCCAGGTACCGGCAGTTTAACTAATGAAATTTTAAAAAAAAATCCCTCTAATTTTCTATTAATAGAAAAGGATATAAATTTATATAGAAAACTTAAAGAGAATAATAAAAATAATAAAATATTTTCAATTTTTAATGATGATATATTGAATTTTGATTTAGAAAAAAAAATAAAAAAAAATTCAATTATCTTTGGAAATCTTCCTTACAATATTTCAACTCAAATTTTAGTAAAAATGATTAAGTTTAAAAATTGGCCTCCTAATTACAAAAAATTAATATTTATGTTTCAAAGAGAAGTAGCTGAAAGAATTTTAGCCAAATTTAATACAAAAAAGTATGGAAGACTAAAGGTAATAACTAGTTGGAGATTAAGAGTATCAAAAAGCTTCCATATATCAAAAAATTGTTTTTATCCTGTTCCTAAAGTTGATTCTACAATTTTAGTTTTTGAGCCTATAAAAAATAAAAATTTTGTTATTCAAAATTTGGGAAACCTCGAAAAAATTACAGAAATTTTATTCTCTGGCAAAAGAAAAATGATTAATAAAGCCTTTGCTAAATTATTTAAAAACTCAAAATATGTATCTGATAAACTAAAAATAAACTTGTCATATAGACCTTCAGAGTTAAGTGAGGAAGATTTTTACAAAATTACGGAATATTTTGAGAACTATAAGAAGGCAGATAATTAAGTATTCGATTTATTTTTTTTTGTTTTTATTATTATTTTTTCTACTTCATTAAAACAATTATCTAAATTATCATTTACTACAACATAATCGTATTCTTTTTGATGTGAGGCATCTTTATCGTATGCCTTAAGTCTTTCTGAAACAACTTCTGGTTTGTCTTGATTTCTTTGTATAAGTCTTTTTTTTAACTCTTCTTTGTTTGGCGGTAGTATAAATATTTTAATTAATTTAAGCTCTTTAAACTTTGATAGTTGTTGCGTACCTTGCCAATCTATATCAAACAAAATATCATTTTTCTTTTCTAATAAGTCTAAGACAGCCTTTTTAGATGTTCCATAGTAATTGCCAAAAATCTTTGCATATTCATAAAATTCACCTTTATTTATTTTATCTTGAAACTGTTCTTGGCTAACGAAAAAATAGTCGATGCCCTCTACTTCGTTTGGTCTTGGTTTTCTTGTCGTGTGAGATACGGAAATTTTAAAGTTTTGGTGTTTTTGCTGAATTTTTTTACTTATTGTTGTTTTGCCTGCTCCCGATGGAGATGAAAGTATAACCAAAATACCTTCATCTTTTTCTATCATTTAAAACTCCATGATTAAAAATTTATTGAGAAGATTTGCTTTCAATAAATTTAATTGCATCTCCAACAGTTAGAATTTTTTCAGCCTCACTGTCTGAAATTTCAGAACCAAATTCCTCTTCGAAAGCCATCACTAGCTCTACGGTATCTAAACTATCAGCCCCTAGATCGTCTATAAAACTAGCTTCGTCTGTGACTTTTTCTTCTTCTACACCTAGGTGATCAGCAACTATTTTTTTAACTTTGGTATTTATATCTTTTGACATGTAAATCCTATTTTATATTTGTGATTAATTTTCTTATTAAATAAATCATTATGATTGTCAAGACATATACATACCGCCATTAACATGTATAGTTTCGCCAGTAATATATGATGATTGTTCGGATGATAAAAAAGCTACACAATTTGAGACATCTTCGCCTGTCCCAAGTCTTCCCATTGGTATTCTTGAAGTTAAAAATAATCTTACTTTTTCAGCAATATTCATAGTCATAGCTGTTTCAATAAAACCAGGTGAAACACAGTTTATTGTAATATTTTTCTTAGCATATTCTATAGCTAAACTTTTAGACATTCCTATAATACCGGCTTTTGCTGCGGAGTAGTTAGATTGACCAAGATTTCCTGTATGGCCTACAATCGATGTAATATTAATTATTCTACCAAATTTATTTTTAAGCATCTTTTTAATTCCATATTTACTTAATAAAAAAGTTGAACTAAGATTTACATCTATAACCTTTTTCCACTCTTCATCTTTCATTCTTAAAGATAAATTATCTAAATTTATGCCAGCATTATTAATTAATATGTCTAGACCTCCCATTTCTAAGGCTGCGTTATCAATAAACTCCTCTATTCTTGAATGTTCCGATATATCAAATTTTTTAACTTTAATATTTGGAAATTTTTTTTTTATCTGATCTAATTTTTCAGTTTTAGTGCCAGTGGCTAAAATCGTTCCTTCTAGATCTGAAAATTTCTTTACAAGAGCATTACCTATTCCTCCAGTAGCTCCCGTTATTAGGATCTTTTTATTTTTAAAACTCATTTAAAAGTATTTTTAATGTCATCAATAGAATTAATGCTGTTAACTTTAGACTCTTTTATAATTCTTTTAACTAATCCTGACAAGACTTTTCCAGGTCCAATTTCAATAAATTCAGATATTCCATTTTTTGACATATAAAGGATGCTTTCTCTCCACCTTACCTTTGTATAAATTTGATCTACAAGCAATTTTTTTATTTTTTCCGGATCTTTTTCAGAGGATGCAGTCACATTGCTGATTATCTCGTTGTTCAATTTTTTAAAACTTATTGGATTTATTTTTTCTTTCATTTTTGTAGCTGCATTTTTCATAAGAGAACAGTGAAAAGGAGCGCTTACAGGAAGAGGAATAGATTTTTTTTTATTAACTTTTAAAATTTTTTGTAAATTATTAATAGCATTTATATTGCCACTTATAATTATTTGACCCTCAGCATTATCATTTGCAATTTCACAAATTCCTAATTTCTTTGACTCATTTATAAAAGTGTTTATTTCATCCATCTGAGAACCGAGAACAGCTAACATACCACCTTCGCCTAAAGGAACTGCTTCTTGCATAGCCTTTCCCCTTTCATGAAGTAAATATAAAGCATCTTTAAAATCTAAAGAACCAGAACATACTAAAGCACTATACTCACCCAACGAATGACCGGCATAATATTTGTAGTCTTCTTCTTTTAAACCAAAATCTTTTTTCAATACGCTATAAATAGAGTAGCTAACTATTAAAATTGCTGGTTGAGTATTTTTTGTTAATTTTAAATCAGTTTCAGGTCCTTCTAAAATTATTTTAGATATTTTAAAACCTAGTTTTTCATCAGCTTCATCAAAAATATTTTTTACTATTTCAAATTTATTGTAAAACTCTAACCCCATTCCTACTATTTGTGAACCTTGGCCTGGAAATAATAAAGCTTTCATTTATAAATCGAATTTTTCAAATATATTATTACTATTGAAATGGTCTACTTATAATAGTATAAGACCGGTCTTTAAGTAAATAAAGAAATAATAATAACAAAATGAACTTTTACGAGCATACTTTAGTGGCTAAGCAAGACCTTTCTTCTGATGAGGTAAAGAAAATTCATGACAAATATAATGATATAATTAATAAATCCTCAGGTGAAGTAATAAAAATTGAAAAATGGGGCCTTTTAAATTTTGCCAGAAAAATTAAAAATTATAATAAAGGTTTTTATATACATTATAAATTTAAAGGAACCTCAAAAACATTAGATGAGATTAAAAAAAATATATTGATAGACAGCTCAGTTCTTAGACACTTAACTATAAGATACAAAAAACTCGATACAGAAAAAGAATATTTTAAAAAAGAGGATATAGCTCATGAAAAGAAAAAATAAAAAATTTAATAAAAGACCTCAAAACACATTAAATACTTTAAGTTTATTCCAAAAATCAGATTCAAAATTTTCAAAAAAATGCCCTTTGTCTGTAAAAGATGCTCCGGTAATAGATTATAAAAATGTAAAATTGTTAAAAAGATATCTTTCAGATACTGATAAATTGCTACCTTCAAGAATAACTTCAGTTTCACAAGGAAAACAGAAAAAGTTGACTAAAGAAATTAAAAAAGCAAAAATTTTAGGTCTTTTATAAAAATGCAAGTAATACTATTAGAAAATATAATTAAGCTTGGAAAAATCGGTGATACTGTCGAAGTTAAAAATGGATACGGAAGAAACTACCTTTTAAGAAATGGTAAGGCATTAAGAGCAAGTAAAGAAAACATAGACATCGTTAATAAAAAAAAAGATGAATTAAATAAAAAAAATAATGAAATAAAAAAAGAATTTAAAGACATAGCGTTAAAAATAAACAACAAATCATTAAAATTCAGCAAAGAGGCTAAAGAAAATGGTGACCTGTTTGCTTCTATTAAACCTAAAGAAATATCTACTGCTTTTATTAATCAGCTTAAGGTTGAGATAATTCCGTCTCAAGTTGATATCAAGCAAGAGATTAAAAAAGTAGGTAAATACAAAATAAAAATTAACCTACACTCTGAGGTTTCAGCAAATGTGTCTGTTAATGTAGACAAAATAGACTCTAACTAAGACTATAATTTAAGTAAAAATTTTTCTCCACAGGCTAAAAATTTAGTGTGTAACTTTTAATTTTTTATTCTTTATTCTTGAATTAGTATCAATTTATGGAAAAAGCGAAATTAAGTTTAAACATATCTGAACAAAACAAATTACCGTCTAATTTAGAAGCTGAGCAAGCTTTAATTGGTTCAGTTTTAGTTAACAATGATATAATTGATGAAATATCAAATATAGTTAGTTCCCCTAAATTTTTTGATCCTGCTCATAAAAAAATTTATGAAGTAATTGAGTCTTTAAACAATAAAGGAATGATAGCAAATCCTATAACGTTAAAAAATTTTTTCGAGAATGATAACAGTTTGTCTGAAGTTGGAGGCGTGGATTATTTAATAAAACTTACAAGATTTTCATCTTCTATTAAACAAGCTGTTGACTATGCAAAAATTGTTCATGAGATGTATGTTAAGAGAGAGTTAGTAAAAATTTCTAGTAACATATCTGAGGACTCTATGGATGAAGAATTAAATAAAACTGGAGAAAATATAATTGAAGATGCAGAAAAATCTTTATTTGATCTAGCAGAAAGAGGAAATTTTTCTCAGTCATTTTTAAAATTTAATCAAGCTCTTGACCAAACTATTGAAATGGCAACTTTAGCTATGAAAAATGATCAAGGTGTAGTTGGTGTGCCTACAGGTTTAACTGATTTAGATGAAAAATTAGGCGGCCTTCATAAATCTGACTTAGTAATAATAGCTGGAAGACCATCTATGGGGAAGACTGCGCTAGCTACTAATATAGCTTACTATGCTGCAAAAAAAATTCAGGACAATAATGAAAAATCTTCAATAGCATTTTTTTCCCTTGAAATGTCTTCTGAACAACTATCTACTAGAATTTTATCGGAGCAGGCCAGAATAAAATCTAACGACATAAGAAGAGGAAAAGCTACTGAGGAAGAACTAAATAGATATATAGAAACTTCTAGAAATATTTATGAATTACCTCTTTATATAGACGAAACCCCAGCAATAACTATATCTACGTTAAGAAATAGAGCGAGAAGAATAAAAAGATTGTTTGGTCTAAATTTAATTGTTGTAGACTATATTCAATTAATGAGAACAGGCTCAAAAAGATTTGAGGGACGAGTTCAAGAAATATCAGAAATTACACAGGGTCTTAAAGCGCTAGCTAAAGAGTTAAATGTTCCAGTTTTAGCCTTGTCTCAGTTGTCTAGGGCTGTTGAACAAAGAGATGATAAAATACCACAGCTATCAGATCTAAGAGAGTCTGGATCTATTGAACAAGATGCAGATGTTGTAATGTTTGTTTATAGAGAAGAGTATTATTTGGAAAAAAAACAGCCAAAGTTAGGTTCGATAGAGCATGCGGAATGGCAGTCCAAAATGAATGATATTAATGGACTAGCAGATATAATAATTGGAAAACAAAGGCATGGGCCTACTGGAAATATACATGTTCAATTTGAAGGCATGTATACTAAATTTAAAGATCTTAAAAAAAATTAGTTAATAAAATTATTCTTTAGTTATTTTTTATATAAGGTATATCTCATTTAAGGCTATGTTTTCTGGTATATATAAAAAACTTGTAATAGATTACTCAAAATTTACTCTTTTTTTAATACTGGTACTTTTGTCTCTTTCTCTTTATTTTTCTAAAAATTTTAAATTAGATGCTTCTTCTGATGCTTTATTATTGGAAGGAGATAAAGACTTAAAATATCTAAGAGAAATTAATAACAGGTATGGAACAAAAGATTTTTTAGTTTTAACCTACTCACCTTTAGCTAGTTTCGCTAACGAAGAAACTATAATCAATCTTCAATTTTTTAAATCTAAATTGGAAAAATTATCTTGGGTAGAAAATGTAGTAACTATAATTGATGTTCCTTTGCTTAAAAGCACTGATGAGCCTTTAATGGATAGAATTAAAAATTATAAAACTTTATCTTATCCTGACATTGATAAAGAAAGAGGTTTTCAAGAAATTTTAGAAAGTCCAATATATAAAGATTATGTGATCAGTGAAGATGGAAAAACCTCCGGGATAGTTGTTTATTTAAAAAAAGATGAAAGACTAGCAGAGTATATAAAAGTAAAAAATGAATATTTTAATCAAATAAGAGAGACGGGATTATCAAAAGAAGAAAAAGAAAATTATAAAATTTTTCTTAAAGAATATGAAGAATATAAAAATCTTTACAATACAAGAAATCATCAAAACATCTCAGAAATAAGAGACATTATTAATAAGTACGGAGAAAATGCTAAAATACATTTGGGAGGAATACCAATGATTGCTGATGACATGATGTCATATATAAAAAATGACATAGTGGTTTTTGGTTTTGGTGTATTTATATTTATTCTAGCTACACTTTGGTTAATATTTAAAAATATAAAATGGGTAGTCATACCTCTACTTGGTTGTTCTGTTTCGGTAATAATTATGACTGGACTGCTTGGTTTAATAGGTTGGAAGGTTACTGTAATATCATCTAACTTTATAGCTTTAATGCTAATACTAAATATGGCGATGAACATTCATGTTACTGTAAGATTTTTGCAATTAAAAAAAGATCTAAACCATTTTACTAAAAAGGAAATTATTTTTGAAACTACAAAAAAAATGTTTAAGCCAGTTTTGTACACTGTTCTAACAACGGTATGTGCATTTTTATCTTTAATTTTTAGTGGAATTAAACCTATTATTGATTTTGGTTGGATGATGACGTTAGGGCTAACAGTTTCAATTATAGTAACTTTCACTTTACTGCCTTCACTATTAAGTATTTTTGCAAGCGAGGAAGATATAAATATTAAAGATACAGAAAAATCTAAAATAACATCTGCTCTTAGTAATTTTTCCAAAAAAAATACAATCCTTATTTTTAGTTCAGCTATAATTGTCATTTTTTTAAGTATTTTTGGAATATCAAAGCTCGAAGTTGAAAATAGCTTTATAAACTATTTTGATAAAGAAACAGAAATTTACAAAGGAATGAAAAAGATAGATGATCAACTAGGCGGCACAACACCACTAGACATAATCTTAAAATTTCCGAAAAAAGTAAAAAAAGAATCAAAAGATGATGATTTAGATTGGGATGAAGATAGTGAAAATGTTGAAGCTGAAGATGCTGCTACTTACTGGTTTACAAGAAACAAAATAGACAAAATACTATTAGTTCATGATTATCTTGACTCTTTGCCAGAGGTTGGCAAGGTTTTGTCTTTTGGTTCAATAATTAGAGTAGCTGAAGATCTTAGTAATAAAAATCTTCAAAGTTTAGAAATAGCAGTATTATACAGTAAAATACCAGATGAAATAAAAAAAGAAATTGTTACTCCTTACATTTCAGTAGAAAACAATGAGGCAAGAATTAGTATTAGAGTAAAAGATTCTTTAAAAGATTTAAGACGAAATGATTTAATTGATAAAATTCAGAATGAGTTAAATTCTAAACTAGGACTAAACTCTGAAGAATATAAACTATCTGGAGTTTTAATTTTGTTTAATAATTTACTACAAAGCTTATTTAAATCTCAAATTCTCACACTAGGTATAGTAATGTTAGGTATTTCAATAATGTTTTTTCTATTATTTAGAAATTTTACTTTATCTATAATTGGTGTAGTTCCAAACTTTATGGCTGCTTTGTTTATTTTAGGAATTATAGGTATTCTTGGAATACCTCTAGACATGATGACAATTACGATAGCTGCTATAACCATAGGTATAGCTGTGGATAATAGCATTCATTATATCTACAGATACAAAGAAGAGTTTGAAAAATTAAAAGACTATAAAACTACCATTGATCGTTGTCATAATACAGTTGGTATAGCTATTCTTAACACTTCAATAACAATTGTTTTTGGATTTTCTATATTAGTTTTATCAAATTTTATCCCAACTATTTATTTTGGTATATTTACAGGTATGGCTATGTTATTAGCTTTGATCTCTGTTTTAACACTATTGCCAAAATTAATTTTGATACTTAAACCATTTGGAAATGAATAGTTTTATTGATTTAGTCAGAGAAAATATTGTTTTATTCGACGTAATTTTTTTAATTTTTATTGTTTATTTTTCACTTCAGTGTTTTGCTAAAGGTTTTTTCTTAAGCTTAGTTTCTTTTTTAAAATGGGTTTTAGCTTTAATTATAACAATAATTTTAGTTCCTAAAATTGAACCGTATGTTTCTGATTATATACAAAATGAATATGTAACTGGATTGGGTTTGGGGATATCTATCTACATATTGTCTCTTTTTATATTAATTTTATTAGGAAAATCTTTAGGCAAACTTTTTTCTTACACTGGTCTTGGGTCAGTTGATAAAATATTTGGGTTTTTCTTTGGCATATTTAAGGGTTATATTTTTATAGTATGCATTTTTTCTATTGTAAATTGGTTTTATTCATATGAAAAATGGGATATATCATTGAACAATGCTCTTTTTTTTCCAATAGTTAAACAAGGTAGTACTTTGCTGATTGAAGAGTTTCCAAGCGACAAAGATTTAGAAAATACGAAAGATAAAATTGAAAAAATTTAAATTTGACAAATTGAGAGAGGAATGTGGTGTTTTTGGTGTTTCAGATCATAACGATGCTACGGCATTAGTTGCATTAGGATTACATGCGTTACAACACAGAGGACAAGAAGGTTGTGGGATAGTTTCTTTTGATGGAAAAACTTTTCACTCAGAAAAGAGACAAGGCTTAGTTGGAGATCATTTTACTAAAAAAGAAATCATCAAAAAATTACCTGGAAATCGTGCTATTGGACATAATCGTTACTCCACTACAGGTGAAACTTCTTTAAGAAATATCCAACCATTTTTTGCTGACCTATATGGCGGAGGAATAAGTATTGCGCATAATGGAAATCTTACTAATGCCATATCATTAAGAGAATCATTGGTAAAAGATGGAGCGATCTTTAGGACTACTAGCGACACAGAAACTATTGTTCAACTTATTGCAAGATCAAAGAGAGAGAAAATTATTGATAAATTAATAGATACTCTGTTTCAAATTCAAGGAGGATATGCCCTTGTTTTAATAACAAACAAAAAATTAATAGGAGTTAGAGATCCTTTTGGCATAAGACCCTTGGTCATAGGCAAATTAAAAGATTCATACATTTTGGCTTCAGAAACGTGTGCTTTAGATATTGTTGGTGCGAAATTTGTTAGGGAAGTAGAAAATGGTGAAATAGTATTAATAGAAAACAATAATTTAAAAAGTATTAAGCCTTTTCCAAAACAAAAAACTAGGCCCTGTGTTTTTGAATTTATATATTTTGCAAGACCAGATAGTATAATTAATGGTCGCTGTGCTTATGAATATAGAAAAAGAATGGGAGAAGAGTTAGCCAAGGAAGCAGACTGTGAGTCGGATATGGTTATACCTGTTCCTGACTCTGGTGTTCCCGCAGCTTTAGGATATTCGCAGTTTACTAAAAAAAAATTCGAGCTGGGTCTAATAAGAAATCATTATGTAGGCAGAACTTTTATTGAACCTTCCCAAAACATAAGAAGTTTAGGGGTAAAATTAAAATTAAGTTCTACTAAAACTGTTTTAAAAAATAAAAAGATAATTTTAATAGATGATTCATTAGTTAGAGGAACGACATGTCTTAAAATTGTTAAAATGTTATATGATGCTGGTGCTAAAGAAGTTCACGTAAGAATTGCTTGCCCAGAAATATTGTATCCAGATTTTTATGGTGTAGATATGCCTACAAAAGATGAGTTATTAGCTCATAACAAAAATAATAAAGAAATGTGTAATTATATAAAAGCTCACTCTTTAAAATTTTTAAGTTTAGAAGGACTTTATAAGGCTTTAGGTTATGAAAAAAGAAACAACACATACCCTCAATTAAGCGACCATTACTTCACAGGTGACTATCCTATTAAACCATCCGATCAGTTAGGAGAAGGTAAAGTAATGCAACTGTCCTTATTAAGCGGTAAATCAAATAATTAGATTATTGATATTTAAATAATCTTTTTTTTTTATCAAATAAATACATATATCCATCAATAAAAAAAGGATCGCTACTAAGACCAGAATTTAAAATTTTGTTTACAGAAATCAACTCACCATTTTTGTTATCAAAAATAATTAAATAACCTGAAGATGAAAATAAAAAAACCTGACTATTTACAATCATAAGGTTCTTAATTTTATTAATTTTTTTTAGTTTTTTTTCTAATTCTTTGTTTTTATTTATTTTATTAATTTTTCTTGACCAAATAATTTTTCCCGAGGATGAGTCTAGACATATTAAAAATTTATTTTTTGTAATCAAAAAAATATTTTCTTTTGTAACGGTTGGTTTGATATTTAATGGCAGGAACTTATTCCATTTTTTTTCTCCTGTGTAAGAATCATAGTAATGAACTAAGTTGCCTGTACTTAGTAAAATTCCTTCTTCTTTTAAAACTAAAGGTGTAGCTGAAAACAATTCTGTTATTTCCTTTGACATAGATCTACTAAAATTAAAAAACCAATTAATCTTTCTATTTAAATAATTAATAGAATATAGCTCTCCACTAGTATTTAAAAATAGGATGCTACTATTTTTATCGTCAACTAAGATATTATTTTCAAACTTTGTTTTGAGAACAGTTGGTGTAGTTGAAAATTCCCAATTTTTGTCACCATTAGAAATTTTTATTGAATAAATTATATTATCTTGGTTAGACAAAATTAATTGATCATCTATAATTTTAATATTTGATCTAAAAGGAATTCCAAAGTTTTTGGCCCAAATTATTTTTCCAGTATCTAAATTTAATGCATAAATATAACCTAAATTATCTGCGGCATAAATCTTGTTATTTTCAGCAATTAAATAAATTTTTTTTTTATATTTCTTAAATTTTTTTTTATAAAAATTGTATTCTAATATTTTTCCTTGTGCTGAAAATGAATATACAAATATAGTGCCTTTTCCATCATGATATAATAAATGATTGTTATATATAATTGCGTTAGACATATCAGATGATTTTGAAAATTTCGAATTTTTTAAAATAATTTCTTTTTTATTTTTATAATAAAAATTAGATACATTATTTGTATGGTTGTGGTACTTTTCAGACCAATTTTTATTTTTATAAGGAGGGTCTATTGTAATTTTAAAACTTTTGTCTACCTGGATTTCTTTATTAAAAACTTGATTTTGAGCAAAAACATTTTCTAGTTTTTCATATTTTTTATTAGTAGATTTTTTTAATTCTCGTTCATCTTTCCAAATGCCTGTTTTATTATCAAAAGAACAATTCGAAGAAACTATGAAAATAAACAAACCAACTAATATTTTTTTCATTTAAATTTATTTAGTACTTTTGGTATTTAGCAACTTGTAATACTCGCTTGCCTTTATATCTTCGCCTTTATAATTAAAATAGTCGCCTAATAGTTTAGCAGCATCATTTCTCCATATAGACTGTGAATTAATAATTGGATTAAGAATTTCCAAAACTTTTTGTTCCTCATTATGGTTAATCAGAAAAATTGCTTTTTTTATTTTAATTAAATTCTTATTTTCTTTATCAATTTTCCTATTAGAAATTACTTTATCAAATAATTTAACTACTGTTTCTGGATCATTTATTAGATTGTTTTCTATTGCAAAATATAAAGATATTGGAGAATAAAATTTATTTTTTTTCTCTATTATTTCATTTAAAATTATCAGTGCATCTTCATTTTTTTCATTTTGAACTAATATTTTTGCATTATTAAACTTTTCAGATAATAGATTATTTTGATGATCATTTCTTTTATAAAAAAAAACTATTAATAACAAACAAACAGTAATAGTAATTGCTGTAATCCAAATCATTTTTAAATTCTCTTTTGCTTTTGAAATAAAGAATTTAAATTTGTTATTTTCTTCTATTGTTTGGTTGCTCATAAAGTTAAAAACTATTGCTTTTATTTGGAAACATTTTCTTTATAACTTCTTTTTTATATTTTTGAATACTATTTTCAATTATTTTGTTTAAACTTGTATACTTTTTTACAAATTTTGGTTTAAACCCACTTAAACCCAACATATCATCTGTAACCAAAACTTGCCCGTCACAATTTATAGAGGAACCAATTCCTATAGTGGGAATTTTAATTGCATTAGTTATTTTTTTTGATGTTTTTGAAACAATACATTCCAAAACTATAGAAAAAGCTCCAGCTTTTTCAATGTTTATTGCTTCAGATATTAGTTTTTTTTCCTCTATAGCTGAAAATCCTGCAACCTTAAAATTTTTTTTAAATTGTGGTGTATAGCCAATATGGCCCATAACAGGTATTTTAGATTTAACTAACCCTTTTATGATTAAATGGTTTCTTCCGTTACTTTCTATTTTAACCGCATCACATTTAGTCCTTTTTATAATTTTTTTTGCATTAGCTTTAGCTGTTTTTAAATTTTTGTAAGTATTTTTTGGCATGTCCACAACACATAAAGTTTTTTTGGCTCCTAGTTTTACACTTAATCCATGCTTTATCATCATTTCTAAAGTCACATCATGGGTACTTTTCATTCCGTACAAAACATTGGCAAGTGAATCACCTACTAGTATTATGTCACAGTATTTGTCTAAAATTTTTGAAACAGATTTTGAATAAGCAGTTAAAACAACTATTGGTGTTTTCCCTTTTTTATTTTTTATTTTAGTTATGCTGGATTTCATTTTAATTATTCTAATTCAATAGTGCTTGGTGGTTTAGAAGTTATATCATAAACAACTCTGTTTATACCAACAACACTATTAATAATTTTATTTGCAATTTTGTCTAAAAAATCTTTTGAAAAATTGAAGTAATTGGCGGTCATACCATCCTCTGATGTTACTGCTCTTAAAAGACAAATATATTCATAAGTTCTACTATCCCCCATAACCCCCACTGTTTTTATGGGGAGCAGTGCAGCATATGCTTGCCATATTTTATCGTATAAATTATTTTTTACTAGTTCGTTTATAAATATATGATCAGCTTCTTGTAAAATTTTTACCTTTTCGGGAGTAATTTGGCCGGCTATACGTATCGCTAAACCAGGACCTGGAAAAGGATGTCTATTTATTATGTTTTTTTCTAAACCTGCAGAATTACCGAGTTTTCTGACTTCATCCTTAAATAATTCTTTTAAAGGTTCAATTAATTTGAGATTCATTTTTTTCGGTAAGCCTCCAACATTGTGATGAGATTTAATTTTTGATGTTTTGCTGCCAGTAACAGATTTGCTTTCAATCACATCAGGGTACAAAGTTCCTTGTGCCAGATACTTAACATTTTTTATTTTTTTTGCTTCTTTTTCAAAAATTTTTATAAACAAATTTCCAATAATTTTTCTTTTTTGTTCTGGATCAGAAATATTTTTTAATTTTTTAAAATATAAATTTGATGCATTAATTAATTTAACATTAAACTTATATTTTTTTTTAAAAATTTTATAAGTATATTTAAATTCATCTTTTCTCATTAAGCCTGTATTAATCATAATACACTTAAGGTTTTTTTTGATTGCCTTATGAATTAAAACTGCAACAACACTACTGTCTACTCCTCCGGATAAAGCACAAATAACTTTATTATTTTTAACTTTATTTATAATATTTTGAATTATTAATTTTTTTTGACTCTCGATTCTCCATTCTTTTTTTGTTTTGCAAATTGCAAATATAAAATTTTTAATTATTATTTTGCCATTATCTGTGTGAGTTACTTCTGGATGAAATTGTATTCCATATAATTTTTTTTTTTTGTTTTCAATAATTGTTAATGATGAATTCCTTGTGGATGCTACTTTATTGAAGCCTTTAGGTAGTTTATTAACAACATCTTGATGGCTCATCCAAACATAAGTTTTTTTTTTAAAAAAATTTTTTGTCAAAATTGAATTTTTTTCTTTTTTTAGAAGTGTTTTTCCAAATTCTCTTTTTTGTCTTACTGAACTGACTTTACCTTTAAAATTTTTAGCTATTAATTGAAGTCCATAACAAATTCCTAAAATTGGTATTCCTAATTTAAAAATATTATAGGGAATATTAGGAAACTTTTTTTTTGTGACAGTTGAAGGCCCTCCAGATAAAATTATTCCTTTTATATTTTTGAAGTTTTTTATTTTATTAAGGTCTTTTAAGTTTAAAATTTCAGAAAAAACGTTTAATTCTCTAATTCTTCTTGCAATTAGTTTGGTTACTTGTGAACCAAAATCAACAATTATGATTTTGTCTTTTTCTTCTCCGCTGTTCATTTATTTCTTTAGTGAATTGTCTAATTTTTCTTCTAATTCCTTTTTCTTTGAACAAAATTTAACACAAATTACTTTAAAGTTTTTAATTAACTCTTCTGACTTAGAAAAATTTGATCTTTTTATATTTAATAAAGCTAATAGGTAAGTTGCTTCTTCATTTTTGGGATTTAACAATATAACCGTTTTTAAATGGCTCTCTTCCAAATTGTCCTCTTTTTTTTCTTTAAATATTTTTGCTAGATATAAATAAGAATTTTCATTTTTAGGATTAAATACAATATCTTTTTCAAACATAAATTTAGACTTTTCATATTTTTTATTATCAAATAATTTTTTACCATCATTAAAATAACTCACTTCAGCTTTTGTTATGTTGTAGTTAAAAAAGATTAATAAAATTAATATAAATTTATAATATTTATTTTTCATAGTTTATAATTACTTGCTTCTTTTGTGGGTTCTACACTGTGAACCATGCTTTCATAAAAACCTGCTTTGGTTATTTTTACAAATTTTGCTTTTTTATAAATTTCGTCAATTTTCTTTGCACCAATATAGCCCATAGAAGATCTTAAACCACCCTGTAATTGATAAATAATTTTATCTACAAATCCCTTATATTCTACTCTGCCCTCAACACCTTCGGGAACAAATTTTGATTTGTCTTTATAATTTTTTTGAAAATATCTGCTTGACGAACCTTCTGACATTGCTCCTACTGAACCCATTCCTCTAAAAGATTTATAAAATTTCTTCTTATATTTAAATTTCTTTCCTGGGCTTTCCTCTGTTCCAGCAAAAATTGAGCCCATCATAACTGCATCAGCTCCAGCTCCTAACGCCTTAATAATATCACCTGAAAATTTAATTCCGCCATCTGAAATAATTTTAATTTTTTTGTTTTTAATACTTTTTTTAACTTCTATAATTGCACTTATTTGCGGAACCCCAATTCCTGCAACAAGCCTTGTTGTACAAATAGAACCTGGGCCTATTCCTACTTTAAGAATGTCAGCTCCTTCTTCACAAAGTTTTCTGGCAGCTTCTCCGGATGCAATATTTCCTACACAGATTTGAGTTTTGAGACTCATTTTTTTTATTTTTGATAAAATTTTTATTACTTTTTGACTATGACCATGGGCTGTATCAATAACAAGAAGATCGACTCCCTGGTTTAAAAGTAGTTTTGCTCTATTTAAGTCTTCTTTTTTTGTACCTATAGCTGCACCTACAATTAATTTTCTTTTTTTAACTTTAGAAACCTCAAGAGCTTGATCTTTTGCACTTAAATTTCTATGAATAATTCCTAGCCCACCTGCCCTAGCTATAGCGATTGCCATTTTAGACTCAGTTACAGTATCCATTGCTGAAGATAAAAAGGGAATTTTTAATTTTAAAGAGCCGCCTAAATTAGTAAATAAATCAGTATCAGATGGTAGAACTGAGGAATATCTGGGTACGAGCAAAACGTCGTCGAAGGTAAGAGCTTCTTTTATTGGTTCCATATAAACTTATATACAATTTTAAAATTTTATAAAGTGTTTAGTGTAGAGCAATGTATATAAGTTTCTTTTGATTCGTTCCTACTAGATTCAGGCTTAAAAAATTGAACTTTTTTAAATTTTGTTTCAGCTAACCTTTTGACTTCTAAGAAATCTTCACCCATGAACAATTTGGATACTAATGTTCCGTGTTTTTTAAGGATTTTTGATGAGAATTCAATGACTTCTGAACATAAAAGATTGGTTCTAATACAATCTAAATTTTTATTTCCCGTCGTATCTGCTGCCATATCAGAAATTACAACATCTATATTTTTGGAAAAAACTTTCAATATTTCTTTTTTTCCTAAATCTTCTAAAAAATTGTGCTTTAAAAAAGTTACATTTTTAATATTTTCCATAGGTTTTTTATCTATTGCTAAAATCTCGCCTTTTTTAATAATTTTAGATGCTACTTGAGACCATCCGCCAGGACTAGATCCTATGTCCAAAAGTCTAGTATTTTTTGAAATAAATTTAAATTTTTTATTTAATTCTAGTAACTTAAAAGCTGATCTGGACCTATATCCGAGAGTTTTAGATTTTTTAAAAAATTGGTCTCTATGTTGTTTTATTATCCAGCTTTTCGAAACACGGTTTTTTTTCATTATAACACATCTTCATGCTCATCCTCTGATGATAACTTATTAGATTGTCGGATTTTTTTCTGATAAAAAATAAAACTGACTGGAATTAAAAGTAAATAGATAATACCCATTATTAATAAAGCTTCAAAAGTAAAAAAAACTAGAGAAACAAAAATAAGTCCTATTCCCAAAAGAAGAAATATTGTTAATTTTCTTTGTATTGAAATTTTTTTGAATGAAAAAGTGGGTATTTTACTTATCAGCAAAACTGCAACTACAACTACTAAATAAGGTGTCAATTTTTTTACTTCAAAATTTAAACTGAAATTTGATAATTCATAAATCAATGGTAATAAAATTAATCCTGCACCGGCTGGGGATGGTACTCCTTCAAAAAAATTTAATCTCCATTGTTCATCTTCACTAGTTTTTGTGAGATTAAATCTTGCTAGTCTAAGCACACAACAAACAGCAAAGATCAATATAATAGCCCAACCAATTTTTCCGTAATTTTTTAACTCCCAAAAATATAAAACAAATGCTGGCGCTATTCCAAAACTCACAAAATCTGTAAGGGAGTCTAATTCTTTTCCAAATTCAGATGTGCCACCTATTAGTCTGGCAATTCTTCCATCAAGCCCATCCAATAAAGCGGCGAATAATAGAAAGATAACTGCAAAACCATAGTTCTGGTCTAAAGAAAATTTAATAGAACTAATACCAAGGCATACTCCAACTAAAGTAAGTATATTTGGTAAAATATATCTTGTTTTTTTGGATGAAACTATTTTAAAAGGTTTTTTTTCTTCCATCTAAGCCTCTGCTATTAAACTTTCTCCTGCTACAGTGTTTTGACCAACCTTTGCTAAAATTTTTTTATTATTAAAATAAATATCAACTCTGCTTCCAAATCTTATCATGCCTATTCTTTCTCCTTGTTTTAATGTTTGTTGTTTTTCAACCTCACAAACTATTCTTCTAGCAACTAAGCCAGCTATTTGAACTATTATAATTTCTTCACCTTTATCTTGAGTTTTAATCTTATAATAATTTCTTTCATTCTCTTCGCTAGCTTTGTCTAATGAAGCATTTAAAAATTTACCAGGCTTATAAAAAATTTCCTCAACTGTTCCTGAAGCTGGGGTTCTATTTACATGACAATCGAAAATATTCATAAAAATACTAATCCTAGTATAGGATTTGTTTTCTAAACCTAGTTCAGTTGGTCCTGAAACTTCAGAGATTTGCGAAATAATCCCATCGGCTGGGCTAACTAAAAATTTATCATCATTTATTGAAATTCTGTCTGGATCCCTAAAAAAATAATAAACCCATATTGTCAGAATAAGAAGAATAAAACCAAGTAGTTTGGATATCAATAAACCAA
>MDTB01219368.1_pt1 | contig 25480 bp, 16 predicted proteins | sample 811161 | NCBI WGS metagenome assembly MDTB01 (sample SAMN05326650, study PRJNA326480) | marine metagenome | isolation source: seawater | place: Mediterranean Sea | collected 2009
AGAGCGGCCGCGGTCGTAGCTCAGCATCAGTTCACCCCACCATTCTTGTGGGTTGGGGCCGATCTTGAAAAAGAGCATGAGCGGCTCATTAGCTTCTGGTTGGTAAAGGACAGGATTCCAGCAGGGGTAGCGCAGGTTCTTGTGCTGCAAGCCGTCGGCCCATTGACGGGAAGACGACCAGCGCTTCCCGTCGTGGTAACTCGACCAGATGCCGACATCCGGGTTCTTTTCTTTGGTGCCCCCGAACCAAGCGGCAACGAGACCGCGCGAGGTTTGTGCGAGTGTTGAGGCATGGCATTCCTTGTGGGGGGCATTTTGGAAGATGAATTCTTCGCTGATGAGCCCTGAGAAACGCGCGGGAGTGACTTCTTTCGGCTTGCGAGGTTGCAGTATTGAGGGTGGATAAGACACGCAGTCTTCATGCTTGATAAAATAAAGGCGCCCGTTTTCCGATCCGACGATCAGGTCCGGTTTTCCATTCTTATCAAAGTCGCAGACTGTCGGACTACTAGTATGGCCGGACACATTTCGTTTTGCGAGGTTGCCGATCTTTTTAAGTATGACCTTTCCGTCTCCGGCATCCTGACAATTTCTCCACCAAGTCGTATTTTGGGAATTCGTAAGGATGTCGAGCCGCCCGTCTTTGTCCCAGTCGACCACTGCGAGCTTTACTCGGCCTGAGCCTCCTGCTGTGGCGGCGTTAAGTCTCACCGGTTGAAGATCTTCATCAAGAAAGAGGCGAGTTTCCTCTCTGGTCCGGCTCTGGCAGGTGAGGAAACCCTCTTGGTCAAGTATGACGAGGTCGAGCTTGCCGTCCGTATCAAAATCCGTTGCTAATGGGGTAGTTCGCCATTGAGTCTGCAGGTTTTCGGCAAGGTTTTTCCACCAGTAGAAGGAGGGTGGTTCCTCCTTAGTCCAAAAGGAAAGGGGTTCTTGAGTAAGGCCGCTTTCGGTGTTGCGTAGCAATTGTAGTCTGGGCCAGATGGAGTTGACTAGGATGTCGTCGAGACCGTCATCATTCCAGTCTGCAACCGATAGGGTGGTGTAGCCCCACTTTGCTTCGGCAGGCCCTTGGATCGAACCATTTTCCCCCGCCATAATTCGAAACACCTTATTGTCAGCTTTTAGTAATTCCGGAGCCGACCATTTTGTGCCTTTGCCATCGAGGTTAGTAAAGAGTGCAATATTGCCGGCGGTATTTCCGCAAAGAATATCCTCATCACCGTCTTTATCCCAGTCGTGGGCAAATGGTGTGGCGAGGGCGCCGAACTTTAACTCATCTGCTTCTTGTTGGAAGTAAACCGGTTGCTTGAAGACTGGAAGACTCACCCCTTCTGGAGAGACATTTTCCACCAAGGCGACGCGTCCGTCTTCGTCACCGACAATAAGATCAAGGTCGCCGTCTTTGTCCCAGTCGAGAGCAGTGGGCGTGATCATTTGCAAGTGCATGGCAAGAGGCTGTCCATCTGCGCCCACTAGTTTTGAGCCGGAGCCGTATTCCGGGTTGGTAGCGGAGCCTACATTTTGAAAATAGGTGAAGCGATCGAGGAACTCTCCGCATAGCAAATCAAGGTCACCGTCTCCATCAAAGTCCGCGAAGTTCGGGCTTGGCCAGCCATAGACGTCAATTGGTGCGCCACCAGCCTCGACTTTCACGGGATTCTTTGTGTATTCGCCGCCCTCGTTCTTGATCAGGTAGACCCAACCGTGAAGTGGGCCATTCTGCCAGCGGCCTTGCGCGTCATAGGCGTGATCCCATTCGTATTCCGACCAGTCGCCAACTCCTACGATGATATCCTGATCACCATCCTGCTCCCAATCGATATAACGCCACATGTTCGCGCGGGTGCGGCCTTTGCCTTGGTGAATTTTTGAAGTGGGATAGATTTTGTCGAGTCGGCTGAATTGATTGGTGCGAAAGTCGACATATTCCTGGTTCTCGCGCAGGATTCGTGCTTCACCTTCGACGTAGCTGATCTGAATATTGTGACCGGTTTTTGCGATGTGGACGCCTGGTTTGAAAACCGGCATTTTGACTGAAGGGTCTTGCGTTGGGTTTTCAAAAAAATAGAGACCGTTGCTGGGCTTGTCTGGGCATGAGACGACCAAATCTAAGTCGCCATCTCCATCGTAGTCCATTGGTAGGGGCCAGGCCCAAAGTCCGACGCCGAGATCGACGATGAGACCCGGATTATTATACTTCAGAGGCTGGAGTTTCCAGTTTTCGGCAAGTATTGTTCCAGAAAGTAGGAAGAATAATAAGGGGGCGAAAATAAAGTTCATTACTGCTAGGAATTTGCTTTTGGGGTGGGGCGCTTGGGATCGCCGTTGAGGAGATCGTAGAAGGGAGAAAGGGGGGTGAATGTCATAGTTAAACCTTGATGCTTTTCCGAAGAATTAGAGGTAACTGCCAATTCTGCCCCGCGCGTGACTAATCGTGAGTGCTTAAAGAATTAGAAAGGTAGCTGCTTCGCACCTCACTAAAAACACAATTGTGAATAGGATGGTTTTATTCCGCTTCAGCTGTTTTGATCAATAGTTCTTTATGCCTAGTGCTATCGAAATCATCCAATCTGCCATAGGCATCTACCTTACCATCTGCGAATCGGATAAAGGCTTCATAAACACTAAACCCATTAGGTTTAAAGAGCTCATTATCAAACCTTCTGTAAATAAAGTATTCCATTCTGTCCATGGCCGCGACCCTGAATGGTTCACCATTCAAAGCAGTGACCTCCCGTTTATTCATGCCAATAGAAATGGTAGAAAAATTGAGACTTCTAGTTGAGGCGCACCCCACCAGTAGGACAGCAGCGATCGCTGTTATTAGTATACGTTTCATTTTTGTTGGCGTGTTGCTAGGAATTTTCTTTTGGCGGGAAGGGGTTGAAAGGGCCCTTCTAAAATAAGAAAAAGGCTAACATAACCATCCACCCTCTTGAAAGCGAATAACATACCAACCAAAATCGTGCTCATAGTAGGGCACTAAAAAATCTCCCACCGTGATCTATGGGGACGTCCGCAAAGTTTTCTCCCGGTGGGGTGGGTGTTCTTTAGATAGCGGGGCGGGAACTTATAGTGAAAAGGGATTTGTTAATTTGCGCTCGTCCCTAACTCTTTTATTGGAACAAGTCAGCTATGACCTAGCATTAAGCGATGTTCCCAAGATGAGGGCGCTATTCAAAAAACATTAATCATAAAACATTTCATGAGCAGTCATTCACTTAAAGGCCATGTTGCCCTCGTTACCGGAAGCAGCAAAGGCCTTGGATCCGAGGTCGCAAAAGGACTTGCCGATGCAGGTGCTAGCGTTGTTATCAATGCCTTCAATAATATCTCTCGAGGAGAAGCGGTCGCTGAGCAAATCATAGCCAAAGGAGGCAGGGCTGTTGCGATTAAAGCGGATGTTTCAAAGGAGTCAGAGGTCAAACGGCTTTTCGAACAGGCTGGAAACGAGCTTGGTGCGGTTGACATTATTGTTCCCAATGCCACGCCAGACCAACCACAGAAACCGATCGAAGAATACGACGAAGAGTTCTACCGCTCGATGTTGGACTTCTTCGTCATTAGTCCACTTCTCTTGGCCCAGACTGCACTCCCAAGTATGAAGGAAAAAGGATGGGGCCGCTTTATCAATATTACCTCTGAAGTTTATGCTCATTCGGTCCCCAATTTCTCAGCCTATGTCGCTGCCAAAGGAGGACAGATTGGATGGTCACGAAGCATGGCCAAAGAACTCGCGGGATTCGGCATCACGGTCAATATGGTCGCTCCCGGGTGGATTCCTGTCGAACGCCACGAAAACGACCCGCAAGAAATGAAAGATAACTACCTTTCCCAAATCCCTGCCGGACGCTGGGGCACACCAGTCGATGTGGCCAATGCGGTGAGATTTTTTGCCCTAGAGGAATCTTCATTCATCACTGGGCAAACGCTTCACGTTAATGGCGGGGGGACACCTTGGTAGGTTACTTTGTTTAGGCCGCACGGCATAGCGAAGAGGCTTATAAGCCAGGGAGTAACAAATAATCCCCAAGGAGGACCCATAATAGAAAGAGGTGCAATTTAGTCACAAAAATATCTCAGCCTATTTGATCAATAAAAAGCACGCTTTCAACCTGAATTCTTGGTCGCAACATCGCGGGCTACTCGATTTCTAACAACAGCACTTCATGCACGTCCTCGATGAGCGCCGTGACCTCATGCTTGCTAAATTGAATATCTGTCACTTTGTCAAACGCGAAGGCTTGCTTCAAACGATCTTCACACTTGATGCGAACACGGTAGAGCGGAGTGTCTTCCATCATCGTCGGCAATACCGCAGGGCGCCCTTTGATAGGCGTTGTTGCAGAGGGTTCGATTCGTGCAATAAAATGAACTCGTAACTTGTTGCCTTCACGCGTGATCACAGATTCCACAAACGCTGGGGCTTCTACGGTGATCATCGGATCCGGTTGAAGGTAACGCGTAGCGTTCGTCAAGAGATGTCTCGCCTCAGAGATATGGAATTCACTCGTGGCTGCTTCGCCTGGAGAACAGGCTAAGGTGACCACCTTACCACTTCCAACCCGATTGACTAGAATCGCAGGCCCTAACGGATTCGTGATATTCGCTGACATCGGAAAGTGGGTTCCCTCCTTCCCCTCACGCTGCAACACCGTCCGATGCGGCGGAAGTAATTCGCCCCAGGTCCTGGCGGTGATCGGTTCGTAGACCACCGCGTTTCCATGGACTAGAAAGGGCCAGTCAGCGGGAATGCCTTTCGCGAAAGGTGAGTCGCTCTCAGTTTTCTTGAAGCGGATATGATTGTCCTTCGAATCCAGTGTTTGTTTCCAGCAACCTCCAATAAGCTTCTCGAGGGCAGACGTATCACGCGGGTTGCCATAGCGATCATGAAGGCCAGTTGCCCCAGTGATGATCAGGTTTCCTCCCGCTTCGACATACGCTGTGAGCGCGGCGACTTCGCTCTCTAACAGGATGCCGATGTTCGGTAGCGCAACCACGGGGAACGACTGTAAACGTTCGAGCTCTGCGTTCTCATCGAGAACAATGCCCCAAGGAACATGGGCGTAGACGAGTGCCTTATGTGTTCCAAGGGTTCCCTGCCATGCCTTGGCCGCGTTTTCACGCCCCAACCAATCCCGTGTGCGGTGCGAGAAGTAGATCCCAACATCCGCATGCAACGGTTGCCCGAAGTGTTTCCGCTTCTCGTCTGCTTCTTGAAAAACCTTCGCGAGTCTTTGGTAGAAAACAGGATCGAGCCAGCCATCATAGGCTGTCTTATCAACCATCGTGCCAAAGGCTCCGTGGGCTAGCAAAGTCATAGTTTCCCAGCGTAGGTCATTCAGAGGACGTGTTGTTTGGTCATGATAGTGACGCACGCCACGCTGCATCACTACCTGCACGCGGCGCCCCTCAGCCGTCGCCCGATAGAACTCAGCGTTGAATCCTACACCTAAGGCACTGAAGGCCCACTGACCAGTTTCGCCGGTGATGAAATCTCCTGTCACGCCGTGCTGTACCGGTCGTTGTCCCACTTCAAAGGAGAATGGGGGATTGCCGTGATAGTTGAAATCAACTGACGTCCCCGGCCAATTCTCTTTCACATAGCGATCAAGTGCCGTTTCGAAAGCAGCACTGCTGTCATAGCGAAACTCCATCACCTTCTCCCACTCGGCATCCCAACTCAGTGCCTTAGGCATCGCATGCCCGTGCTTGTCTTTAAACCTAGCCTGACAATGCTCACACCAGCATCCATAGGGAGTCCCAAAGCCTTGGTCGACCATATCCAGGTGGAATCCATCAATCTCGTACGCCATCATTTCAGTTAGCAGCTGTTTCACATAGTCAATGTAAGGTGAGTTGAAACAGACTCGCTCAATGGGCTTCCCGTCTTTGTCGCGCATGCGCCAGTCTGGGTGTTCGTGCAGGGTGTGAGTCGGATACTGCAACACGCAATAGGCAATCACCGGCATCTGATAGTCCTTTGCGGATGCAACCGTTTCGCGTAGTAAATCACGCTTACCCAATCCGGGAGCTTTGGGCTGAAGCTTCGAATCGTAGTAGGAAAAGACACCGTCCCTTGCCCAGATGACCATGTAATCGCAATGAGCAGCAGCCGCTTTCTCGATACATTCCTTCCCTTGGAATCTGGCTACGTAGCCTAAGTCTGCGACATCACTTCCAAACTGGGCGCCGGTTGGCCCCGTCTCGATCCCAACAAGTGCCTGCTCATACCAGGGGGCCTCTTGGCTATAGGCTTGGGATAGACTCCAGGAAACGAAAATGAGTGATAGGACTGATTTCATAGATAGCTTGGCATGTGATCTAAAGCTGCACCTGGGCGCAGCACGGCATAAAGCTTCACTTAACTTCCTAATGCTAAACCTCGCTAAGTTGCTAGGAAATTTCTTTTGGCGGAAAAGGGTTGAAGGATTTTTTGAGGTTAGAATAACCATCAACCTTCTTAAAAGCGAATAACAAACCAATCGGAGTAACACCCATATTAGGGGCCAAAAAAAATATCTCACTGGGCCAGTCATCAGCTATGAGCCACGGCATGACTCTTTCTGGACGACGATGTCACAAAAAACGATGGCTAAGAACTGCTAGGAATTTGCTTTTAGCGAAAGGGCCATGAAGCCACCTTTGGACCGCAGCGGAAGGTGGTAAAAGAGGGTGGGGTTAGTTTTTTTTGACTCTAAAGAAACCCTTCAATAGTTTCGTATTGGGATTCAAAAAAGGTCCAAACGTGGTCACTTCACTATTATCCTTTGCCTCTATACTATCGGCAATATCGGTGGACCAATCGATCAAATCTGGCGAGTAGTAGAGAATGTAGTTTTGGCCAGGTTGTGAAAGCCAAGTGACGTCAATCATATCGGTGGCCTTATCATAGTTAATCTCAGTAATTGTAGGATCGATTGAAGAATTGATTACGTTTTCAAAGGCCACTTCTGAAACTTGCATTGAATTTGCCGAAGAAGCATCTTTGACGGTCGGAAAGATCAACATGAAGGAGGTATAGGTTTTGGTATTGGAAAAATCGACTGTTTGAAAAGGGCCGGTTGAGAAAGGAGGGTCGCCAATCGGGGTTGCGATTGTCGCCCTGTCTGAAGGGAGTTCGAGCGCACCTTCGGTGATTAGCGTAAAGTCTGTGGTCGGATAGGTTGTGCCGGGTCCGCCTTTGATGATTACCTTATTAGTGCCGTAGAGTTGGAAGCTGGCCGGATCTCGGGGTTCTGCGTCGTTTGCTGTCCAAAAAGTGATGCGGTCGACTACCGAGGCTCCAACGGTCGGAGTGATAATGACGCCGGTATTGAGTTTGAAAAAGTTAAGATACTTTGCTCCTCCTCCGCCGAAAGATCCATCAATCAGTTCTTCGGGTGGCTCCCCACCGGGCCAATTGTTTCCATTGGCTGCGCCTGATGCGGAGCCCTCGATAAATCCAGTGTCAGTGAGGATTCCCCCGATGATTTGATCTTCGGTTGAGAGAAGAAGTCCAGTGGATGGTTCAGGCACTAATGGACCGTCGTCAGGCACTAATGCACCGTCTACTTGCACCCCAAGGATAGTATCACCCGGTGCGAAAATGCCCGTTCCGGCGGCATCAAAGAGTTGCACGTCAGCAACTTGCATACTATTGTCATTTCCCTTCAGAGTCGGGAAAACCACCAAATAATTTGTGAAAGAAGCGTCATTCGTAAAACTGGCCGTAGCTGAGTTGCTCTCAAGGAGCTCAGCAGTGCCACCTTGGTTGCGAGAGTCAGGGAGCGCAAGAAGCCCACTGGCTATAAACGTATAATCACCGGTCACAGAATCGCCGTTGGTTCCGCCCAACCAAAAGCTGGCGGGATCGCGATTAGGGGAATCGTTAGCAGACCAATAGGTGAGACTGGTCGGTGCACCTCCGGCTGTTGGTGTCACAACAATACCGGTATTTTCTTTTCCGAAGTTAAGGTATTTCTGGCCCGCGCCGTCAATTGCCGCTGAGGGTGGCTCACCACCAGGCCAATTGTTTACGCCTGCGGCAAAGCCTTCGGTGCCTATATTTATTATGAGATCGGCAAAGCTTTGATTGGCAAGGACCATGGAGATGGTGGTCGTAACAGCTAGTTTTTTGAAAAAAAATTTCATGCGATTGATGATTAAACCTATTTAAGAGCGTAGGTCAAAGTGCGTTTGCAAAAAGGGCAGATCGAATTTTAGGGATGAAATAATTTCATAAGTGCGAGAAGACAGCTTTATCTCACTATGAAGAGTTTTCACCGGTAGGAGCCCGAGTGTCGTTAAATGTGGGGTGAATTCGCGGAATCGGGCAAGGAAGAAATGGATGCGGAGGCGAATCCCAGGTTTGTGAATTTGAATACGTAGCCAAGATTCTGTGTTATTAAAAATTTGATATTTCAATGACACAAATCTGGCCTCTAGCACGCATAACTCAGTGAAGCTGTTTCTCCCAATCAGTCTTATGAATTTCTTCAGAAATTCTAATAGATTGAGAATGAATCAGTTGATAATGATATATTGTCGAATGTGTGAAAGTCCGTCCCCCGTAATTGGGGGGCGGGCATTTATGGTCCTACTGCCCTTCACACTAACCCCGCATCCCTAGGTAAATCATCATGATTCTTCTAACCTCGATCCCTGAATTTGGAAAGGGAAAGGGTGAATTGAAATTTCTTTATCACTGTAGTAGAAGTTATTTCGAACGGAAAAATTTTAATAGAAAATTTTAATATTATTTAATTTATTTTTTAAAAGAAAGTTTATACGAAAAGTTGTGCAAAGATAAGTGTAATCATCATGCATGTCTAGACCGTCCCTCGCTCGTTGTGGGGGGCGGTTTTTTATATTTAAAATTTAGCCTAGAGTCTTTTAGGGGTAGGGTAATCTTGATCTTCTTTCATAATAACTTGAAGTCCCAGCACTTTATGGGGAAACCTTTACCGTAGGATGGTGATTACCCCTAGGCAGGATCCTGAAATCCAGATAGGGTGGAGAATAATCATTATAGGCTCTCAAAGAAGTCATGAACGACTCTCGAGATCCGGTAGGTATAGCCGCCGCCAAAAACTGGAAGAGCGGCAGAGCGAAAAATTTAACTCTCAACTACTGAAATGATCTAGTATTATCCTGGGAGAGGAAAATAAGCTCTGATAATTTATGAAACGTAAGAGTATTAGCTTTGTTGCTTCGGTTCTAATGGTGCTTCAGTCTTCTGCCGTTGAAGGAGGCCCCATTAAGGTATCATCCTAGCTGCCTTGTTATAATGTTTGGCCAATTTTTGACTGCTGCGATCTTTTGGGTCGCGATCAGTGGGTTCTCTTTTGGAGGAGTAGCGGATTTCCGTTATTTTAGGTTCACTCCGGTGAAGCTTCGCGATGGAGCCGCGGCGAATAGTGTCCAGATGTCTGAGTTTCGCTTGTATTTGGAAGGGGTCCAGCACAATGGTGCCACGGTTTCAAATCCGGGCGGCAACAATCCCGATGCCGAGAGGCCGGGAAATCTTGTTGATAATGACACCTCGACCAAGTGGCTTGATTTTAATCGGCAGCCAGTGATTTTAGCATTTCCTTCGGCTGTGAGTGTCGACAGCTATTCCTGGGCTACCGCAAACGACGCTATGGAGCGGGACCCTATTCGTTGGACTCTGGAAGGAAGTTTGAATGGTGTTGATTGGACCTTGATGGATGATCGTAGCGATAAAGATCAAGCGATTACTACGAGTCGACTTTGGTCGCTGGAAATTCTTGAGCTGAATCAATGCACACCACAGGTTACTTACACTGGTCTCAGCTCGTCGGGCATTATGTCGGACGAGGTGATTGGAATTCTGGACGGGGAATCCTTGGCCTTGAATTGGGAGGTTGTCGGAGCGGATATGGTCACTTTGAATGGAGACGTGGTGGAGGCTAATTTGGGAGCTGTGGTTACTCCCTCTGTCACCACCGATTATACTCTAATGGCAACGAATGCTTTCGGTAATGTCTCGATTACGATTCGGGTTTACGTTGTCGGTTCAATGACGCCTCCGACTATTAACGAATTTATGGCCTTGCAAAGTCGTGATGGAATTCTTTGTGATATTGATGGGGAACCTACCGACTGGATTGAGCTCTATAATCCAAATCCTTTTGCGGTAGATATTGGAGGGTATGGTTTGACTGATTCACCTATTGGTGAAGGTGTGATTTGGTCGGTTCCAAAGGATACGATTATGGAGCCGAATGGTTATCTGGTTATTTTTGCATCTACGAAAGAAGCGGTGGAAGGAGAGTTGCGCGCCAGTTTTAGTTTGGATCGAGGCGGCGAGTATCTTGGGCTAATTGAGCGGGATAGAACGATTGTGATCCAAGAGTTTTCGCCACAGTATCCTCCGCAAAACCGAGATATCTCCTATGGGTGGGCCGGAAGCGACTACGGGTTTTTGAGAGAGCCAACTCCAGGTGCCGTTAACCTTTCACCAGTGAATTTACAGGCTGGAACAGTTCAGTATCGATACTATCGCTTTACGCCCACGCAACTGAGGGTTCCTAACGATTGCTGTGTTCAGTTGGCCGAATTTGAGTTTTTGTTAGGGGGAATCAAGGCTGGGACTCCGATTGTTTGGAATCCGGATGGACGTAATCCAAACGGGGAGACTCCTGATTTGGCGGTCGACGGATCGCTGACAACTAAGTGGCTGGACTTTAATCAAGGATCTCTGGTTTTTGATTTTGGGAGTGCAATGACGGTGGATGGGTATCGTTGGTCTACGGCGAACGATTCTACACAGCGCGACCCGGTGCGGTGGATTTTGGAGGGAAGTAAAGATACAATAAATTGGGATGTTGTTGATGAGCGGGTCGATGACGATTTCCCAACGCCAAGTGCTCGATTTACTTTTACTCCCATTCTTGAATTTAGTTCTCCGCCAGCAGTCCAGTCATTTACGGTAGATCGTTCCCTAATTTCTTCTCGAATACCGGTGACCCTTTCTTGGAAAGTTGATCCGGATACGACCGATCTTTCAATCAATCAAGGTATTGGGCCGGTGATGGCAAACACGACGAATGGCGTTGGTTCCATTACGCTCGATCCAGGTCCTGTTGGGACGACGACTTATGAACTCCAGGCCAGTCATACCAACGGAGTTTCGACGGAACAGCTTGAAGTGACCGTAACGAAGCTGCCGGTGATTCACGAGTTGCTTGCGACCCCGTCCATTATTGGGCCGGGCGAGAGCACAACGATCAGCTGGGTTGTTTTTAATACGGATAACTTGTCTTTAGACGGTAATCCGGTGATTGGGACCTCGGTGGTGAAGAATTTAGCATCTTCGGAGACTTTTAACCTGTCGGCGAAAAATTCGAATGGCGTGGTGAGTCAAGAGGTATCGGTGGTTGTGACAGAGCTTGGCGTTCCTGCGATCAACGAATTCATGGCGAGTAATGATGGCGCTTTGGTTGTTGATGAAGATGGTGACGACTCTGATTGGATCGAAATTTATAGCCCCAGTGGGGAGGTGGCGGATTTGGAGGGATACTTTTTAACGGACGATGCAAGTGATCTGACAAAGTGGGTTTTGCCGAAGGGCGCATTGGGAGGTTGTGACTATCTCCTTGTATGGGCTTCAGGAAAGGACCGCTCATTAGTAGGGGGAGAGCTGCATACCAATTTCAGTCTGAAATCCGGAGGTGAGTATCTAGCCTTGGTGAAGCCGGATGGCGTCACCATTGTTTCGGAATTTGGATCAGAGGGTGCTGACTATCCAGATCAGGATGCGGGGGTGTCTTTTGGGAGAATTGGAGAAGGGCAACAGATGGGGTATTTGTCGACAGCCACTCCGGGTGCTGAAAATTCGAGCGGATTTCTTGGCTACGTAAAGGACACGAGGTTCAGTGTGGATCGTGGGCACTTTACAGATTCGTTTAGCTTGGAAATTAGCTCGGAGACTGAGGGTGCGAGTATTCGCTATACAACCGACGGAGCAACGCCGAGCGAGTTCGAGGGGATCCTTTATACTGGGCCGATTCAGGTAGATCGGACGATGACGGTAAGAGCCATTGCTTATTTGGACGGATTGCAATCAACCAATGTGGATACGCAAACGTATATCTTCGTGGATGATGTGGTGACACAATCTTCGGCGACGACTCAGAGCATCTGGGGGCTCCCTCGTGATTGGTCGGGAATCACTCCCGATTACGGAATGAACTCAAGTGTGACCTCGCTCCATGCGGCGACGATAAAAGATGATCTGAAAACTGTTCCAAGTTTGTCTCTTTCGATGCCGGAAGAGGATCTCTTTGGATCGAATGGAATTTATGCCAACCCACTTAGCAGCGGAATTAACTGGGAGCGGGCGACTTCCCTAGAATTGATCGATCCTTCTAGTCCTGATGGGAGTATGAACTTCCAAATTGATTGCGGTATGCGAATTCAGGGCGGTGCCTTTCGGCGCTTTGATCTTACGAAAAAGAAATCGTTCCGCCTTGTCTTCAAGGGAGTCTATGGCGATACAAAATTACGCTACCCTTTGTTCGGAGATCTAACGACAGGTGAATTTGATACGCTGATTTTCAGGATGGAATCGAATGATGGATATCAGTGGGAAAATCGGACTAATGTGCAGTATGCTCGGGATCAGTTTGGTCGGCGATCGGCATCTGATATTGGCATTCCGTCTTCGCGTGGGCGTTACTTTCATCTTTACCTAAATGGAGTTTACTGGGGTGTCTATAATGTTGTGGAGCGTCCTGATGTCTCCTTTGGTGAAACTCATTTTGGCGCTAAAAAAGAAGATTGGGACGGGATAAATTTTGGGACACCCACAAATGACAGTCTAAAGGATTCCTGGAATACTCTTGTGAGTCTGGCCGGGGATGTGAACAGCGCGGGAAGTGAATCAGCGCGGACCGCAGCCTATATGAAATTACAGGGGCTGAATCCCGACGGCTCAAATAATGAGGGTTTAGCTGATTTTTTGAACGTAGATAACATGTGCGATTATTTGTTGGTGAATTGGTACACAGGTAATGCTGATTGGCCGCAGCGGAACTACTACACGGGACGGGAGAGGGATTTACTCGATCCTGTCGCATGGCGTGGATCTCGGATCAGTGAGGGAATGCACTTCTTTATGTGGGATGTGGAAACCTCGATGTTTTTGAATTCAGACCGAAACCGAACGGGTAAGATAGATGGGGTTAATGTCCCGTTTGGCTCCCTTCGAGGGAGCAAGGAATTTCAGGTGAGAATGGGGGACCGTGCACATCGGGCGCTGTTCAATGGTGGTGCATTGACGGCGAATGAAGCGATGGTGCGATATGCTGATATTACGAAAGACCACCGGAGTATTTTAATTCCCGAGCTGGCACGATGGGGTGATCAGCATGGTGTCCAGCGAACGATTCAACAATGGGAGTCAGCTTATAACCAGATTCAAGGTCAATGGCTGGCGGGCCGTACAGAGGAGTTGGTAGAGATCTTGCGCGGTTCAAATTATTATCCTGATCTGGATGCGCCAATTTACAGTCAACACGGCGGAGATGTTCCCTTGGGAGGTGGTCCTGCTTTAAGTGTTCCAACTTCGATCCCTCAGATCTATTACGTCTTTGGAGAAGATGGTTTTGATCAGAATTCTTACCATCATTCTCTGGATCCCCGATTGGTAGGGGGGGGGATCTCACCATCAGCAAGCTTAATTACTCTTGGTGGGGCGGGAGCCGGCCCGTCGACGCAATTTGTTTCGAGCGGTGATTTGTGGAAATATCTCGATGATGGTTCTAACCAGGGAAAAGGGTGGCGCGAGACCGACTTTACAGATAGGGCGTGGGAGGACGGACCATCTCCTCTGGGATATGGAGATGGGGATGAGGCTCAAGAGGTCAGGTTTGTTGATGCCGACCCCGAAACAGGCGGGATATTTAAGAATGCGACGACCTATTTTCGAAAGGTGGTGACTATTTCAAATCCTTTGGCTTATGGGGAATTCAAGCTGGACTACGTGTTCGATGATGGGATTGCGATTTATGTGAATGGGAAAGAAGTCGAACGGATTCACTTGGACGATGAGGCTCTCTTTAATCAATACGCTACGCTTCAAAGTGATGAAAATGAGACGGGAACAGTCATTTTAGACCCTTCGGTATTCGTAGCAGGAGATAACGTTATCGCGGTAGAGATCCATCAACTGAGTGGAGGCAGTTCTGACATCAGTTTTGATCTTGAGTTGCGTGGGCAGCCGTCAGGGGGTGAGGGAATGCAGAGTTCCTCTCGGCTTGAGTTAATGAAGTCGGGATGGTTGTACTCGAGATCATACGATCCTCAGACCGAAGATTGGAGCGCGCTTAATGTAGCTCATTTTAATGTTGAAACTGAACCGGCAGATGCCTCCAACCTCGTCATTTCAGAGTTTAGCTATCATCCAGCGGAGCCCTTTGCTGCCAATGAAGTGGCGGTATCCACGGATCGTGATGACTACGAATTTATTGAGCTGATGAATATTGGAGATAAGACGATTGATTTATCTGAAGTGGAATTTGCGAGTGGTATTAATTTTTCATTTAAGGAAAATAGCTTGCTCGGAGTGGGGGAGCGTTTTGTCCTGGTTTCGAATCCTTTAGCTTTTTCTGAACGCTACCCGATGGTGGAAATTGGTGGCGTTTTCTCTTCCGGAAACCTGAGGAACAGGACTGAGGAAGTTGTGTTGAAGAGTCTTACGACGGGATTGATTAGGGATTTTACCTATAAAGACGTTGATCCCTGGCCAAGCGCTGGAGACGGAGCAGGATATTCCCTGGTTCTGATCGCTCCTTCGACAAATCCAGATCACAAGAATCCCCGCAATTGGAGGTCGAGCGCGGATATCCATGGGAGCCCGGGGGGAACAGATCTTATTAGCTATAACGTATGGAAATTAGCCAATGAAATTACTGATGATTTCGGTGATTCTGATGGGGATGGATTGAACAATCTGGTTGAGTTTGCGAGCGGTTCTGATGATCTGATGAGAGGAACGGGAAGCGGAATCAAAGGCCGACTTGTGAACGGATATTTTGAGGTGGAGATCCAGCGAAATCTCCGTGCTGTCGATGAATTTGATTTGGTAGTCGATAGTTCCGTAGATCTCATGAGTTGGTCCAGTGAGGGGATCTATGCGGGTGAATCAAACCTTGGCCATGGAATTGGGCTGGTGAAATATCGTCTCCCTGTAAGCGGTTCTTCTACAAAGTTTGTGAGAGCAAGATGGGTGTTACGGAGTCAGTAGGTGTGAGACTTGATTAGTAAAGAGGTCAAAATTGGAGACTCGATAAGGTTTGTTCTATAGTTCATGGAAGAACCATTAAGCCACATTTTGATTTTGTGAATGGCTATAAAAGTGACACAAACCTCGTCTCTAGCACGCAGAGCTCAGGCCGGTTCTTTTAATCGGTCTTATGATTTCTTTCGGGAATTGTAATAGATTGAGAATGAATCAGTGGATAGTGTAGTATTAACGTATGTGTGAAGATTCGCCCTTTGTAATAGGGGGCGGGCTTTCTTGTAGCAAAGCCTCAAGCCCCTCGTTAGTGAGCAATCCATCCTGGTTTCATCGGCCGGATCTTTGCATTTTTGTTCTCGTTGCAAGTAAGCGGCATTGTCTCAAGGTTGTGCCGAAGCTCATCTACAATCGGACAACTTGAACGCGGAATAAAGTGATGGCCAGTTCCGATTTTGCGAGCGTCCCCTCCTGTGTGATTAACTCCCTTGGAAAGATTATCCCAAACGAGGCACAAAAAAAGCCCACCGTTAAAGGTGGACTTCTTGAAAAACGAGAAGGTTCTAGCGACGGCGGCGTAGAAGACCAGCGAGACCGAGGAATGCGAGAAGTCCAGTGGATGGTTCAGGCACTAATGCGCCGTCCACTTGCACCCCGAGGATAGTATCACCCGGTGCGAAAATACCCGTTCCGGCGGCATCGAAGAGTTGCACGTCAGCAACCTGCATACTATTTGCTGCTCCAGCATTTTTCAAAGTTGGGAAGACCACCAAGTAGCTTGTGAAAGAAGCGCTATTAACGAAGCTGACCGAAGATGAATTCTCTTCAAGAAGTTCAGCAGTACCACCGCCATTACGAGTGTCAGGAAGCGAAAGAAGCCCACCGGCTATGAACGTATAATCACCAGTCACCGAGTCGCCATTGGTTCCGCCCAACCAAAAACTGGCAGGATCGCGCTCGATAGCATCATTGGCAGCCCAGGCGGTAATGCTGGCCGGTATTCCTCCAGCTGTTGGTGTCACAACAATCCCGGTGTTTTCCCCTCCGAAGTTGAGGTATTTCTGGCCCGCGCCGTCAATCACCGCTGAGGGTGGCTCGCCACCAGGCCAATTGTTTTGGCCTCCGCCAAACCCTTCGTTACCCACATTTATGGTCGCAGCGTGTGCTGCGGAAACAAAGGCTACAGTTGATATAAGAACAAATCTCATGGGGAAGTTCTATCGTAGAGGAAGATCTCGGCAAGAAAAGAATCTAAAATAATAATAAATATTAGTCATGATCAAAATAAATACCATTCATAACTGATTACCGGTTAAGAAACATTGGAAGGTTTTTTCTGCGGGGATTGTGGGTCCTACAACCAGGCTCGCCCTAGTAATTGTGCGTCACGATTCAGGAACTAGGATTCAGAGATGACGAAAGCCTTATCTCTTCTAGATTCTCCTGCAGTATTTGTATGACTTTTTCCTATTGGATAACTTTCTTACGACATAGACCAAGGCAATCGCAGAAAAGGGCAAGCATGCTTTCTGTAAAGAGACAAGGAACGGCCTCCCAATAAAAGACCCATGGCGATATGCATGAATTCCGCTCTGATGGCAATCCAACTGCGTGAATAGATTAGGATAGCTTGCCTTTTGGATGCGAAATATCTGTTCCTCTTATCTAGGTTTTTTTAAAGCGGGATGAAAAATCGTTCATGCAAGAAATCTCTATTCTCCGAATATCGCTTTCTTACGTTGTTTCCCCAACAGGTAAATCTCTTAGAGCCTTGAGGCTTCGCCTTTGCTAGAAAGCTGGCAGACTTCATCTTTGTGAGAAAGGGCTGTGCCTTTTGTTGAATCTTGTATGTTAGATCTGGCTTATCTGTTGCGGCTATAACCTGAAATTATTGGGTAATAGTTAAAGGGGAAATCAAATTTGAGCTCTTCCGCAGTCTTTGTATTAAAGTTTATTAATTTGTTAGTAAAACCGCCAAAAACATCAACTTCTGTAACTTTTAGCATCCCAAGTTTCTCTTGTAAAATCTTGTAACGTTGGCCTCCAGGGGAAATATTTTTGGCGGTAATGATATTGCCTTCCTCATTCCTGTAGCGCTCGATTAGAATGATCTTCTTACCAGATCGGTGGTAACTCCAACCCAGTGTATCTGGCTCTGTTTTCTTCACGAATTCAGAATACATCTGTGTAAAAGATACGATTTTTTTGTCAGTTGTTCCTGGCTTGATGGTCATAGTAACGACAACTATCACCTCGTCTGATACTGATTTTTGATTAGCGAAAAGATTAGTAAAAAGAAGTATCGTGGTAATTATCGTAACTAAACGTTTTCCTGTCATTGATAAACACTCGCACCGTTTTTTCTACAAGAGCAAGTTTTAAAGGTAGCATTGCGCTATACTCTTGGCAGCCGGTATACGCGCATTGCGGTGTCATGAAACATGGCCGCTCGTTCGTCTTTGGAGAAATTTTTGGTTAGCTTTTTGAATTGGTTCCAGAGAACTGTGTAAGAACACGACAGTTTATCCACCGGGAAGTTACTCTCAAACATGCAGCGCTCTGGACTAAACTGGTCGATGGTGTAATTATACCAGTCTCGATTGGCTTCAAGCAACTGGTCAGAGGTCGGCGGCTTATCCCGTTTGTGCCAATTGTAGCCATTTACAATCATCTGCAAGCCACCAAGCTTGGCGACGACGTTCGGGCATTTTGCGAGCTCGGCCACCTCCAGCTTCCATGCGGCGAACACCTCTTTGCGGCGCCCTGCGTAGGATTTTACTCCAATAGGTCCACCAAGGTGATTGAATATGATGGTTGTATGTGGAAAGGCTTTTGCAAGGTTGGTCAGGTCCTTGATATGGGTGTGAAAAACCCAACCTTCAAATGTCAATCCATAGGTGCGTAAGTGTGCATATCCTTTGCGAAACTCCGGATCCATAAGTATACGTTGAGGCGCATCGGCGGGTTTAGATGGCCATCCACCCAGAGACCTAAGATAGGCGCTATCGCCCCAGGCCGCCCGATGTCGTATACCTCGAAAGCGTTGTGGACTGGCAGCAATTTGGGCCTCAAGCACTGCAGCGACGCGGTCGCCAAGGCGCAGGTTTGCGGAACCGACAATGCCTGTTGCGACTCGCATTTCACCATAACCGCCGCTTGCGCTCTTGGCTGCGACACCTTGTATAAATTCTGTCTCGCCGACTACTTTTAATTCTTCGGGTCCATCAGCGCGGTACATCGCACTGCACTCCACGAAAACCGTTTGTCGTACATTGTGTTCTTGAGTGTCCTTGATTAACTCCTCGAGCATATAGCGGTCTGCCAGTGGGCCTTGGTCCCACAGGTGGTGATGGGGATCGATAATGGGGAGTTCTGGCTCAAGTGCCGCCTCCTTGGTCAGGTTGAGCCAGTCAGGCTTAGTTATCCAGTTAGGGGTAGTTTCTGCTAGGAGAGACGTCGATGAAAATCCTGGTAAAGTGATGCCACCCGCTGTGACTGCACCTGCTTGTTGGAAAAAACTTCTGCGCGTGATTTTGCTCATGATGAAATTGTTTTATACTTAATAACTAAGGATCTAAGACTCCTGCTGGTAGCGGATTTACTTTTTGTGGGAGCGAGTAGTAAAACTTGGGGGGCGTAGCATAAAGATCCACCTCCTTGAAATTGAATCACAATCTAACGAAAGTCGCACTCATACTAGAGAGAGTTATCCAGCTCAGAACAAACAGTGCGTAGAATGATGTGATCACCAGTAAGGATCTCGCCAGCATAAGGCCCCTTCGTGATAGCCGATAGGGGAGGGGGATTATCTCTTGCTACTATTGAGAAATTGAATCTCGAATATATCCGACCTTTGTACTTTTAAAATACTTGAATGGGATACCAGCATCTCCCCATGCAGCCTTTAGATATTCTGCAGTTTCATCATTTAACGTTCCGTAAATCTCTACTTCAAGACTTTCTGCCAACTCTAGATGTTTCGCGAGATAATCTTGCACTGGAGGATTATTAAGGTGATTGATTAACGATGCATCATTCTTATAAAGCTCCGTCCACGTAAACTGCGATGGGTCAGTCGGATCTGCATCAAAGTTGTGAAAAAGCATTCCTGGTTCCGTTTTTTCGACTTCTGCATCTACTAATTCCGCAATTTTAAGGTAATCCTCCACTTTGCCAGGCATGACTCTAACCCTCGCTATAAGAATAAATGGTTTATCTTTTGGGCTCATATTTAAATCTTTCTGTTATCTAAGATCATTATCTAATGTAAATCCAAGCAGCAAGTAGGCCAATCTTTACACCGAAGGCCAAGCGCATAGCTTTAAGAAGCTCACGAATTGGCAATGGATTTGGCGCCCACCTATTAATTGCCTCGTCGATCTTTTTAGCATGTATAGGGTCGGAGGAGTTTAGGCGAGATACGAGGTTGTTGAAGCCGAATCTGGATGGGGGTAAAGGTTCTGGTAAACTTGCTTTTACCCGGTTTCAGAGTTCCTGTGGCGTAAGTAAAAGAAAGCGAAAGCATGGGCGTGCTGTTTTTTCCCGTAAACGGTCTGAAGTTTGCTTCCTATCCAGCGTTTCATGGACGCCCTCTTGATAGCCATTGCTTTCGTTCTTGGCCTGGTCGCCCAGCAATTTCGCCTGCCTCCGATGGTGGGCTTTCTGATTGCTGGGTTTATTCTACGGGCCTTTGGTCAGGAAGGCGGCGAGGGCTTAACGACGATCGCAGATATGGGGGTCACTTTGTTGCTGTTCAGCATTGGGCTTAAATTAAGAGTCAGAGCACTCGGGCGACCAGAAATTTGGGCTGGAACAAGTTTACATATGGTTTTGGTCTTGTTGTTTTTTGGACCGATTATTTTCCTGTCGGCTTGGTTGCTGGGTCCGGCGGTAGGCGTGAATTGGGGGGTGGCGTGCCTCCTTGCGTTTGCGTTCAGTTTCTCGAGTACTGTCTTTGCGATCAAGATTCTTTCGGAAAACGGGGATCTGGGCTCTGTTCATGGCAGGGTGGCGGTTGGGATTCTGGTGATGCAAGATATAATGGCCGTGCTCTTTTTGACGGTCTCAACCGGCAAGATTCCGACTTGGTGGTGTCTGCTTTTGATCCCGGCATTGATCATGGGGCGCCCTCTCTTGGGCTGGTTGATGAGTCGCTCGGGGCATGGCGAATTATTGTCTTTGTGCGGACTTTTGCTGGCCCTGGTTGTGGGAGCGGAGTCCTTTGATGAGGTTGGGCTCAAGGCTGATCTCGGAGCGCTTTTTGTGGGCGTCATGGTGGGATGGCATCCTCAGGCAGGAGCCTTGAAGAAATCACTCGATCAAATCACGGATTTGCTTTTGGTGGGCTTTTTTCTGCGGGTTGGATTGGAAGGATCCTTCTCGTGGCAATCGATGGGCTGGGCGCTGTTGGCTTTGGTTTTGCTGCCTATTAAAAGCGTAGGATTTTTTCTCCTGCTTACCCGCTTTCGCCTGAGAGCCCGGACATCTTGGATGGCGGCGGTCTCGCTCTCGACTTATAGCGAGTTTGGCCTGATTATTGTTTCTCTAGGAGTCGCGCAAGGATGGCTGGGAGGTGAGTGGTTGGTGGCAGTGGCTCTTTCATTGTCCCTGAGTTTCCTGGTGGTGGCTCCTTTGAGTCGTCGGGCCGAGAGCCTTTATGATCCGATCAGTGAGTGGTTGAAAAAATTCGAACGAAGAGGGCGCCATCGTGATGACCTTCCAATGATTCGTGGGCGGGAACGAGTGGCGATTTTTGGGATCGGACGAGTTGGACTGGCGGCATATTACGCTTTGGAACAACGCTTTCCAAACCATGTGATTGGGTTCGATCGTGATCCGTCGAAGGTACAGATTCACCGTGAGGTGGAGCGAAATGTCAGGCTGGCCGACGCGACTGATTCGGACTTTTGGGAGCGGGTTTGTCCCCGGGATGCTCTCGATATGGTCGTTCTCGCCATGCCGTCATACAAAGCTAATCTGCATGCCATCGAGACTCTCAAGCGCCATGATTACTCAGGCGTAGTCATCGTCAGCGCCCAGCAAGACTATGAAATTCAGGAACTGAGAACTACCGGTGTCGATGCGGCTTTTAATCTTTATGCTCACGCCGGGATCAGTTTTGCCAATCACATCTACAATGTCTTTCTTCAGCAGAGGCCGGATTTGGTGGCGACTTGGATGGAGGCGGGAGAAGTGAGGGAAATTTGAGCTGCTACGAGCTTCGGCTGAGGTGGACGTTGCTCGTGCAAAAGGTGCTCCCTCGGCGGGGTGGGTGGTCTTTAGATGGCGGGAAGGGCAGGATGGGCGGACCGGATAGGGGGAGGCAAGGATATGATTTGATTTGAACCTTGAAATCAACAGAGATCTCTCGTTATCAGGTATTTTGATGGAACAATATTTGATGTGATTGCGCCTGAACATACGGAAGCCTTCTCTTTTGGTATTCCGAAAAAAACGTAATAAAAAATATGAAAAAATATAAAATGAAAAAGTTATTATTAATGCTGACGGCTATTTTTGGGAGTCATTGTGTAGCGTTTGCTGATCATCATGGTAAAGAAAATGGTTTCAAGGATGTTGAAGAAGTCACAAATACAGTTCTTAAAATGTATGAGATGGTTAACAATAATAAGAATTGGACTTCAATGATTTCGAGCAAGGGGTCTCACGAGTTTTGGTCGAGTGGTGGATTTTTAAACTTTGTCAAAAAGGATGCGAATTTTAATGAAATCGAAAAAAACACAATTAGGCCAAAGCATATAAAAATCGTTCCTGTTGAGCCGGGCAAGGTTGCGGTCGCTATGTTTTATGCAGAGGGTTCTGAGAAGCAGGTAGGGAGGCCTGCCGTGGATCATTACATGACGCGGGCGACTGTGGTTTTTGCAAAGGAGGAAGGTTCTTGGAAGATTCGTGCGATGCATTGGTCGCCTATGTCAGGTGGCCAAGGGACAAGTGGTGTTAGTACTGAGAAGTAAACTTATTAAAGTTAGAGGGTGCTGTCATTCGTGTGGCGGTGCCCTCTTAGCTCATTTTCAGGTGGGTGAATAGCGGTCAGCCGCACGCAAGAGTTTAGCTGCTAATGAGCAGCCATGAGCCACCGGATGGCTCGTATTCGACTCGGTAGGTTGGAGCAGAAGAGCTCTCCACATGCCAGTGATTGAGGCTAGAACTTTGAGAAGTTCCTCATCAATGCTGACGGCAAAATAATCCCTCGTTTCAATCCAGGCGTCGGTTGAGCTGACGGCACTGAGAAAATCGAGAAACTTGCCAAGCATCTTACTGTGACCGTGTATAGAGGGGTGTAGATGAGCCTCGTCAAAACAGCTTCTCCAGTCGCCATGCTTTTATTTTTTGTAATGGGTATCTCATTATGGGGGCAGGTATCGGATCCAGAAAAGAAACCCAATATTCTATTTATTGTTTCAGAAGATAACGGGCCTGAGATTGGGTGTTATGGTGCCCCGGTCAAAACACCTCACCTAGACGAAATGGCAAGCCAGGGCACGTTGTTTCGTAATGCCTATGTTCCACAGGCGGGGTGTTCGCAATCGAGGGCGGCCTTTCTAACGGGTCTCTATCCACATCAAAACGGGCAGATCGGCTTGGCCACCTGGAATTACGGGATGTATTCAGGTGAAATTAAAAACGTGGTGAAGACCCTTTCTGGGGCGGGTTACCGCACCGGTATCATCGGCAAACTGCACATCAATCCCAAGAGCGCCTTCCCTTTTGACTTTAAGGCAATTCCCAGTGCTAATTTCAGCCGCAAAGATATGGCCGCTTACGCGGAAAACGCAGCAAAGTTTATCAAGCAAAGCGACGAAGCTTTTTATCTCCAAGTGAATTATCCTGATGCCCATCGCCCTTTTATAAAGACAGTTGATAAGCTTCCCGCCAAGCCCCTGACTGGCAAGGATGTCGATGCTATCCCCTACATGGGGATCAGTCATCCTGAGCTACGCCAGCAGACCGCTGACTACTACAACTGCATGATGCGGGTGGATTCATATATCGGTGATCTGCTTCAGGTCCTAGAGGCTTCCGGCAAGTCCAAGGATACCGTGGTGGTTTACATCGGTGATCACGGGGCTGATCTTCTGCGGGGCAAACGAACCTCTTATGAGGGCGGGGTAAAGATTCCCATGATTATTCGCTGGCCCGGTACAAAGGGTGGGCAGCAAAGAAAGGAACTGGTTACCACGCTCGATCTTTTCCCGACTTTTTGCGAAATCGCCGGGGTCACGATACCCAAGTCACTACCCGGTCAGTCCCTTAAGACCATCGTCTATGGCGGGAGTCCTAAATGGCGGAAGTTTCTTTTCACCGAGTTTCATGTTCACTCCAATCACAATCCCTGGCCTCAGCGAACGGTGCGTGGTGCACGATACAAGCTGATCTATAATCCACTCGCAGGAGCGATGAACCCCGGCTATGCCTTCACGATGGGTAGGAAATTCTTCAAGACACCGGAGGCCGAACTATTGGAGTTTGCTTCAAAAAAGGTTCAAGTGGCTTATAAAATAATGAAACAGCCGCCCAAATACGAGTTGTATGACCTGGAAACGGATCCCTTTGAATTCAAGAATCTGGCTGAAGACCTTGCACATGCCGAGACACTTGGTCGGTTGAAAGCCGAACTCACGTCGTGGCAAAAGAGGACAGGAGACGCCTTGGAGGATCCTGCTGTAGCACAAAAACTCTTTTCTATGATCCGGGAATCCGGAATATCCAAGAAAAAGGCCCTTGACTACAAACCCTTCATGCAAACCCAATAAGCCAGAGCGTCTTAGGGTATCTTTACTTGATGCTGTGTAGTGCTAGGGAATTGCTTTTTGGGGGAAAGGGTTAAAGTCGCTGGTGGCCTAGTTCTCCTCTTTGGCGTTTTGATTAAGCCATTCCTTTGCGTTTGCGTTTCCCTGTTCAGCGGCCTTGCGAAACCACTTCGCTGCTTCAGCGTAATTTTTCGGGACCCCTAGGCCAATGTCATACATCATACCCAAGCTGACTTGGGCGTCTGCATGTCCTTGTTCAGCGGCCTTGCGACGCCACTTCGCAGCTTCAGCGAAATCCTGCGGGACTCCTTCGCCGCTTTCATACTTCTTAGCCAATTCGTATTGAGCCTTCCCGTCTATGTCGCTTGCCTTAGGGCGCTCTTGAATTGTTTTTTCAGCCTCAACTACTTTTTCAGCCTTAACGACTTTTTCAGCCTCAACTGTCTTTTCAGCTTCAACCGTTTTCTCTTCTCCACAAGAGGACAACAGAAAACAGGGCAATAGAACTGAGAACGCACTTTTCACACCAAAAAACTACCAGACTTCTGGGTAGTGGCCAAACGCAAACCACCGAGGTGCTAGCTCGTGGCATTTTGGGCTTCGGCTAGAGTCACCGTTGATTTTCAGTTTTTAAGCTTACGTATTCCCCAAATAATACCCACCGCCAAAATGAGAGCAAAGATGAGAGATACATCAATAGCCCGTAATAGTAAGGCGATATGAGCCCATGCAGCATTGAGAACAATCAATACAATAAGCTCTTTCATCGCTCATTATTGATTTATCATCAAATCTATCACGAGTCGGTTCTTCTTCGTTGCGGTAAAGAATATGTTGGAGAGCTTAGAGTAGTTCATAGATGTGTGTGATTATGTGGAGGTGAACCGCCGCGAGATATTACAATCCGAAAAGGACTTTATAACGAAGAGAAGATCGCAAGGCTTCACCCTGTATGCGTGCTAGCGGTTGGCTTCGTGTCACTAGAATTAGGTTTGGCTTTGAAGCCGCATTTGGACCGGACCTGGTGGGGAGGAAGGGGGTTACGGAGTAAGAATTGAGCTGAGCTGGTCCATCTCGTGAATGGTGAGAGGGAGAATTAGGCGAAAAAGGCAACACTCCCAAAACTAGTCCCTTCGGGCAGAGTTTTTCTCAGGGCGAAGAACCTTTCATCCCGGTCCACGATTTCTGAGAGAACTGACTTTGACCGACGGCGGAGGCTTTGCTATTCTCTCTCGTTCTCCAAAATCTCTCAATATGATATTCGCAAAGCTGCCTCTGCGCATAACCAAGGTGATTGGCCTTGCACTGATTCTCGTAATCCTTAACCCCGGGTCGTCCTCCGCCGATATTATCATTACGGAATTCATGGCGAGCAATAACAGTGTCATTGATGATGAGGACGGTGACTCCTCGGACTGGATCGAGATCTACAATACAGGGCCAGCGATCGTGAATCTCGATGGAT
>MDTB01009855.1_pt1 | contig 25470 bp, 19 predicted proteins | sample 811161 | NCBI WGS metagenome assembly MDTB01 (sample SAMN05326650, study PRJNA326480) | marine metagenome | isolation source: seawater | place: Mediterranean Sea | collected 2009
CAAAAAAATTAATGGTCTTCGAAAAAATAAATGGAAGCCACCATGGTATCGGATGCTCCAAAACATTATCCGGTATTGCTAGATGAATTAATTAGCATTATTACCCCTCAACATGGTGGCACATTTATTGATTGCACTTTTGGTCAAGGTGGATATTCAAAGAAAATACTTAGTTATAAAAATACCCAAGTAATTGCTTTAGATAGAGATATAGAAAGTAAAAAAAAAGCTGATGAAATTTCAGATCAGTTTGAAAATAGATTTATTTTTAAAAATAAAAAGTTCAGTCAGTTAAATAATCTTAAATTAAAAAATGAGAACATAAGAGGTGTAATTTTTGATTTAGGTTATTCATACACTCAAATTAAAGATCCTAGAAAAGGTTTATCCTTTAATTCAATTGGAGATTTGAATATGCAAATGGGTATCAATGATTTTTCTGCCAAAGAAGTGATAAATAAATTAGATGTTAGTGAGTTAGAAAAAATTTTTAAGTTTTTTGGAGAAGAAAAAGAAGCTAAAAAAATTGCAATTCAGATTATTAAAGAGAGAAAAATTCATAGTATCAATACCAAAAAATTAGTTGAGATAATTGAGAAAACAAAAAGAAAAAAAAATTTTAAAACACATAATGCTACTAAAATTTTTCAAGCTTTAAGAATTTTTGTTAACAAAGAAATTAGTGAATTAATCCATGGATTAATTGCTGCTTCTAAGGTTCTAAAGAAAGATGGTATTTTAGCAGTAGTAACGTTTCACTCTTTGGAAGATAAAATAGTGAAATATTATTTCAAAAGTTTATCAGAAAATAAAAGTATTTCTCGATATCTGCCTAAATTAGATCAACCTGACATCTTATTTAAAATGATTAAAAAAAAACCTATAATTCCATCTGCAAAAGAAATTAAAGAAAATTTACCATCTAGATCGGCAAAGCTTAGATATATTATAAAAAAAAGTGACTTTTATAATTTTGAAACAGATATTTATAAAAAATTTGAGAATTTATTAAAAATTGAAAATTTTGGAGACAAATTATGAAAAAATTTTCAATTATATTTTTGATATTATTTCTTATTGCTTTCACAGCTATAATCAAAAACTCCACAAAAAGAATCGATGATATGATTTTTGTTTCAGAGGAAATTATAAGAGACTTAAAAAAAGATCTTGCAAATATTAATCTAGAATATCACTATTTGAGCTCAACAGAAAAATTACTGGATTTTCAAAATATGTATTTTGATGATGAATTAATAAAAAAACCAATCAAGGAGATTAAAATTATAAAACAAAAAATGGATAAATTAGAAATAACGCAACTTAAGATTATCAATGAATAATAAAAACTCTAAAATCTATTTGGAAGATCTACAGGACGATTTTTATTATAAAAAAATTAAATCAAATCTCAACATATCGTTTAATAGAATCGCATTCATTTTTTTTATATTTTTTTTTATCTTCTTGATTTATTCAATTCACTTAATTCACCTTGGATCAAGGAAATCAAATACCGAGATTATTAATACTTCAAAATTATCTACAGATAAGCTCTATAGAGCAGACATTGTTGATAGAAATAATAAATATTTGGTAAAGACTGTCAGCTCTATAGACATAGGTATAAGCACAAAAAAGGTTATAGATCAAAAAAAATTAATAATTAATTTAAAATATATCTTCCCCAATAAAGATTATTCAAAAATTGAGTCACAATTAAAAAATAAAAATTTTTTTTATTTTGAAAAAAAAATTTCAGATGAAAATTATGAAAAAATAATGAAATTGGGTGACAAATCAATTCAGCCAGAGGAAAAATTAATGAGAGTGTATCCTGAAAAAAATTTGTTTAGTCACATTATTGGTCAAATTGATGATAATAATAATGGTATATCAGGTTTAGAAAAATCATTAGATCAAAAATTGAAAAATGTCCAAAAACCAGTGCAGTTGACAGTTGATAATGATATTCAATTTTTAATACGAGATGAATTAAAAAAATTTAATGAAATTTTTAATACTAAAGGAAGTGCTGCAATTTTAATGAATGTAAGGAATGGAGAAATTTTATCTCTTGTTTCTTTGCCAGATTTTGATCTCAATAAAAGGAAAAAAATTTCTGATGTAAATTTTATAAATAGGGCAACAAAAGGGGTTTACGAATTTGGATCTGTTTTTAAAACATTTACTCTTGCTGCTGCATTTGATGAAAAAATAATTGAACCTGAGTCAGAATTTAATAATTTACCAAAAAATTTATCTTGCGCTGGTTTTCCAATAAGAGAATATGATAATAAGATACCCTCAAATTTAACAGCAGAACAAATTTTAATACGATCTGCAAATATTGGTTCAGTAAGGATTGGTCAAAAAGTTGGAGTTGAAAAATTCAAATCATTTTTATTTAAACTTGGTTTACTTGAAAAGATTAATTTCGATATAGAAGAAGTTGGAAAACCCTTAAAATTTAATTGGGGCAAATGTCCACTTGCTACAGCTTCGTTTGGTCATGGTATAACAACTACATTGCTGCAATTAGCTAAAGCCTATTCAATAATAGCAAATGGAGGCTATAATATTCAACCACGATTAATTAAAAGCAACAAAAAAATTCATTACGAAAGAGTTCTTCATGAAGACGTATCAAAAAAAATTATGCCTATTTTAAGAAAAATTGTTTCAACAAGTGAGGGCACCGCTTCTTTAGCAAATGTAGATGGGTATGAAGTCGGAGGAAAAACAGGTACTGCTCAAAAAAGTGACAGAGGTGTTTATTCAAGAAAAAAAATAAATTCATTTGTATCAGTTTTTCCGACTTCTAAACCAAAATTTGTTTTGGCAGTAATGCTCGACGAGCCAAAAATTAATAAAGACTACATCTATAATTATAGAGATGGATCTAATATCAAATATAGAGGTACACCATATAACACTTCAGGATGGACGACTGTAGAAGTAACTGGTCAAATTATAGAAAAAATTGGGCCTATTTTAGCCACAAAATATCGTGAAGTTAATTAGAGTATGCAGCTGAAAGATTATTTCTCCAAGATAAATAAAAAACATAACAAGATTCTTTTTTCAGGTATTTCTTTTGATAGTTCAAAAGTTAGAAGAAATAATATTTTTTTTGCTATTAAAGGCAATAAAGTTGATGGGAATAAATTTATTGATCAAGCAATTAAAAATGGAGCAAGAGTAATCGTTTCGGAAGAAAAAATAAATAAAAAAAAAAAGAACATAGTATTCTTACACTCAACAAATATAAGAAAACAATTAGCAGAAATTTCTTACAAAATTTTAGACCAGAAACCAAAAAAATTAGTAGCTGTCACAGGTACGAACGGAAAATCATCTGTAGCAGATTTTTTTTATCAAATATTAAATTTGAATTCCAAAAATGTTGCATCCATAGGAACTATAGGAGTTAAATATAAAGGCAAAAAAACAAATTTAACAAATACAACTTTAGATCCAATACAACTTAGTTCAACACTTCAAAATCTTAAGAAAAAAAAAATTGAATATGTAATTATGGAAGCATCAAGTCATGGCTTGCAGCAAAATAGATTAGATGGATTATTATTTGATGTAGGAATATTTACTAATTTATCACATGATCATCTCGATTATCATAAAAATATGAAAGATTATTTCAAATCAAAATTATATCTTTTTAATAAATTAATTAAAAAGAATGGTAATATAATTACTGATGGAAATATTCCACAAGTAAAAAAATTTCGAAATATTGCTTATAAACTAAAAATAAATTTAAATCTCATCTTCAATAAAAAAAAAGGAATTGAGTTGGTTTCTCATAGATATGAAAATGAAAAACAAATTCTTAAAATCAGATTTAATAATAAAGAACATGATATCCAATTAAATTTAATTGGTAAAATACAAATAAAAAATTTATTGATGGCGATGATGGCAGCTAATCAAAGTGGACTTGAATTTGAAAAAATAATTAAAGTTATTGATAAAATAGGTTCAGTTGAAGGAAGATTTGAAAAAATAGGAAAAATTAGAAATAATAGTAAAGTTATATTAGATTATGCACATACACCTGAAGCTCTAGAGATAGCTTTATCAAATCTTAAAGAACAATTCCCATCAAGTAAGATTAGTCTAGTATTTGGTTGTGGCGGGGAAAGAGATTTAAAAAAAAGATCTCTTATGGGAAAAATTGCAGAAAAATATGCAAACATAATTTATTTAACTGATGATAATCCAAGAAACGAAAATCCAATTAAGATAAGAAATGATATTAAAAAAGGAATTAAAAAGATTAAGATAAACGAATTATCCAACAGAAAAAAAGCCATACATGAAGCTGTAATGAAACTTACAACAGGTGATTTGCTGTTAGTAGCTGGAAAAGGTCATGAAAAAATACAAGACTATGGAAAAAAAAAACTATTTTTTTCTGACCAAGAGGTAATTCTTAAATCGATAAAAATGAAAAATAAATTTTTATCAAAAAATTTGAAATTAAATATAATTAATGAAGTAACTAACTCAAAGATATCCAACAAATTTAAAATAAAAAATGTTTCTATAAATTCTAAAAATATAAAAAAAAATGATGTTTTTTTTGCGATTAAAGGAAAAAAAAACGATGGAAACAGGTTTGTACCAGAGGTGTTTAGAAAAAAATCAAGTTTTGTAATTGTAAATCAAATTAATAAAAATTATCCTTTATCAAAACAGATTAAAGTAGATAGTTCTTTAGATATTCTGACCAGATGTGCATCTATTTTTAGAGAGAATATCAATGCTAAAATAATATCTATTACTGGGAGTTGTGGAAAAACAACTTTGAAGGAGATGATTGGTACAACTTTAAAGAAAATTGCAAAAACAGGCTATTCTCCAAAATCTTACAATAACAAATATGGAGTTCCATTGAGCTTATTTAATCTAGAACCTGATTATGATTATGGTGTTTTTGAAGTAGGTATGGATAGGAGAGGTGAAATTGATAATTTAACAAAAATCATTAAACCAGATTTAGGTGTCATTACAAATATTAGTTATGCCCATTCAAAAAATTTTAAAAGTATCAATCAAATAGCAGATGCAAAAGCAGAAATTATGAAAAATATTAAAACAGGAGGAACAATAGTCCTTAACACCGATGATAACTATTATGGTTATCATAAAAATATTGCACGAAAAAAAAAATTAAATGTAGTTTCTTTTGGTATTAGAAATAAATTTTCAATGATTAAATTGATAAAGATAAAAAAAAAGATAGAAAGATATGAGTTGTTTATTGGTATAGAAAAAAAAATTTTTTCTTTTTATTCTGAAAATATTAATAGAAGTAATATATACAATATATTAGCTACACTCTCTGTATTAAACCAATACGTAGATATTAGTAATTTAAAAAAGGATATTTTTTTTAATTTTAAAATTCCCATTGGTAGAGGTGATATTTCAAAAATTAAAATTAATAATAAAAAAATTTTTTTAGTAGATGAAACTTATAATTCAAATCCGCTTTCATTAAAAACTGCAATAGAAAATTATGATAAAATAAATTTAAAAAACTCAAAAAAATACTTGATTTTGGGTGATATGCTTGAATTAGGAAAACATTCAAAAAATCAGCATAGACTAATGAGTGATATTATAAATAAAACTAAAATCTCACAGGTGTATGTAGTTGGAAAACATATAAAAGAGACTTTTAAAGGTTTAAAAATAAATAAAAAAGCACAAATTTTGAACAGAAATTTTAATATAATTAATTTGATAAATAATAATTTAAATAATAATGATTACCTGATGATTAAAGGATCAAATTCCACAGGTCTTTATAAAATGATAACCAACCTAAAAAAAAGAAGCTTTCATGCTGTATGAATTATTACTAAAATATATTGAAACTTTTAGTTTTTTAAATGTTTTTAAATATATTACTTTTAGGACTGGATTAGCATTTTTTACATCTTTGATGATTGCTCTTCTTATTGGTGGACCTCTCATAAGATTATTTTCTAATAAGCAAATTTTTGATCCAATTAGGGAAGATGGCCCAACTGATCATATTATAAAAAAAATAGGTACACCAACTATGGGAGGTGTGATTATTCTGATTGCTTTGATTATTTCAGTTTTGTTCTGGGCTGATCTAACAAATATTTATATTTTGTTTTGTTTATATATTGTTACATCTTTTGGACTACTTGGTGCTTATGATGATTATATGAAAATTAAAAACACAAGCTCCTCAGGAATTTCATCAAAATTTAAAATACTCATGCAAATTTTTTTAGCATTGTTAGGCTTGATAGCTTTAACATATTTTGTGGAATATGAAGAATTTAACAGTTTGTATTTTCCTTTTTTTAAAAATTTGATAATAAACTTAGGATGGTTTTTTATACCTTTTTCAATTTTTGTAATTGTAGGGTCATCCAACGCTGTAAATTTAACTGATGGTTTAGATGGTTTAGCAACTGTGCCAGTAATATTAGTTGCAGGCTGTTTTGCTTTCATAAGTTACATTACTGGTAATATTTTTTTTTCAGAGTATCTACAAATTTTGTACATTGAAGGAACAGGAGAGATATCAATTTTTTGTGGTGCTATTATTGGTGCATGTTTAGGATTTTTATGGTTCAACGCACCTCCAGCAAAAATATTCATGGGTGATACAGGATCGTTGTCATTAGGAGGATCCTTGGGAGCCGTAGGAATTATTACTAAACACGAAATAGTCTTAGCTATTACTGGAGGACTGTTTGTTCTTGAGGCTCTATCAGTAATGGTTCAGGTAATTTCATTCAAATTAACTGGCAAAAGAATATTCAAGATGGCACCTATTCATCATCATTTTGAAAAGAAAGGCTGGCCAGAGTCTACAGTGGTTATAAGATTTTGGATAATTTCAATTATTTTGGCAATGATTGGTTTAGCTACACTTAAATTAAGATAAAGGGTCAATCTTGAGTATCTTTTTAGATAAAAAAATATTAATTTATGGTTTAGGAAAAAGTGGTCTCTCTACATATCATTTCCTTAAAAACAAAAGTGATATTTCATTATTTGATGATTTTCAAAATAAGTTTAAAAATTTAGATATAAGAAAAAAAATTGTTAGCTACAAAAAAATTTTAAAAATTAAATTTGACCAAATAATTTTAAGTCCAGGTATTGATATTAACAATTGCAAGTTATCTAAATTTTTGAAAAAGAACCGTAAAAGGATTTATTCTGATTTGGATATTTTTTATTCATTTTATAAAAATGACACTATAACAATAACAGGCACAAATGGAAAATCTACAACATGTCAACTTTTGTATGAGGTCTTATTAAATCAAAAATTTGATGTTAAGTTAGTAGGAAATATTGGAAACCCAATTTTATCATCAAAATCTATAAAAAAAAAAAACCATTTTTGTTATTGAAGCTTCGTCTTATCAACTTGAATATAGTCAGATTTTTAGGTCAAAATATGCAGCTATACTAAATATATCTCCAGATCATATTGAAAGACACAAAACATTGAATAGGTATATTAAAGCAAAATTTAAATTACTAAAAAATCAACGTAAGGGAAATTTTGCCTTTGTGAAAGATAATGATCCATTAATTAAAAAAGAGCTTAAGTTAAATAGATTTCAAAGTAGAGTTATCAATGTAAATACTCAAAAAATACCTCATCTTTTTAACAAAATGAATAATCGGTATTTTTTATCTGAAACAAATAAAGAGAACTTATTATTTGTCTTTAAAATTTCAAGAAAATTAAAGTTAAGAAATAATATATTCATAAAAACAATTAAAAAATTTAAGGGATTGAATTACCGTCAACAAATAATCTTAGAGAGAAAAAATCTTATGATCATTAATGACTCTAAATCTACAAGTTTTTCATCATCGGTTGGTCTTTTAAAATCAGATCATAAAATTTATTGGCTAATAGGAGGAGTTTATAAAAAAGGGGATATCTTTAATTTACCAAACAAATATTTTAAAAATATCAAAGCATTTATTTATGGAAAAGAAAAAGAATTTTTTAATCAAAAACTTCAAAATAAAATTGAATTTAAAAATTTTGATAACATTAAAAATGCTTTAAGAAAAATTTTTTTTCTAATTAAGAAAGATAAATTAAAAAAAAAAATTATTTTATTTAGTCCAAGTGCGGCATCTTTTGACAATTTTAAAAATTTTGAAGAGAGAGGAATGTATTTTAATAAATTAATTAGAAGATATTTACATGAAATATAATAAATCTATTTACAATTTATATTATGAATGGTGGAAAAATTTAGACAAATTTATATTTTCTCTAATAGTTTTATTATTCATTACTGGGCTATTTTTTTCATTAGTATCTACATCATTATTAGTGTCAGACAAATTAGACACAAATGATTACACTTTTTTCTTCAAACATTTATTTTTTGTTTTTTTTGGAATAATTATAATTTTTATTATATCTTCAATAAACGAGAAAAAGCTTTATAAAATTTCACCCTTAATTTTTGTCCTATGCTTAATCTCTCTGTTATTAGTTCCTTTTATGGGTGTAGAAGTTAATAATTCTCAAAGATGGATAGATTTTTATTTTTTGCCTAGATTTCAACCAATAGAGCTTGTCAAACCGTTTTTGATAATTTTAATAAGTTCAATCTTAAGTAATGAATATACAAATATTTATTTAAAATATTTCTTTTCTTTTTTGATAACTTTATTGATAGCTTTGTTACTAGCAGCCCAACCAGATATAGGTCAAACTTTACTTGTATTTTTTATCTGGTCGATTTTAATTTTTATATCAGGAATTAATATTATTTTTTTAATGACCTCATCTTTGATTTTGTCTGTGATTCTTTTCTTTTCTATTAACTTTGTGTCAAAATTTGCATATATAAAAAATAGAATAATATCTTTTTTCAACTCAGAGACTGGCACGTATAATGCACAATCAGAGAAAGCAATAGACTCAATTACTAGTGGGGGGTATTTTGGAAAGGGAATTGGAGAGGGTACCTTAAAAAGTAGAGTTCCTGAAGCGCATACTGATTATATAATTTCAGTCATTTCCGAGGAGTTTGGTGTCATTGCCATAATTTTAATCTTATTTATGTTTTTAATATTGATTTATTCTGTTTTCAAAAAAGTTTATTTAGAAAGCGAGGAAAGGACAAAGTTAGTTTTAGTAGGTTGTGTAAGTCTTATTTTAGTTCAAGCAATGATACATATAGGGGTTAATATTAGATTATTTCCAACAACAGGCATGACTCTTCCATTTATAAGTTATGGTGGATCATCAATAATTAGTATTTCAATTTTGTCGGGAATAATTTTAAATTTAACAAAAAGAAAAATAAATTAAAATGAAAAAAAATTTTTTAATTTCAACTGGAGGATCTGGTGGTCATGTTTTGCCTGCAAAGATTCTATTTGATCACTTATCTAAAGAAGCCGATATAATCATTTCAACCGATAAAAGAGGGTCAAAGTATTTCGATACAAACTTCCATAAAGTTGAAATCATCGATACACCAAAACTAGATAATATTTTTTTTTTACCATTAAATTTTTTTTTAATTTTAATTTTGACTATCAAATCTTTTTTTTTATTAAAAAACAAAAAAATTCATAAAATTTTTTCTACGGGTGGATATATGTCTTTACCTTTAATTTTAGGAGCCAAATTACTTAAAGTAGAAATTTATTTATTAGAACCTAATCTTGTATTAGGTAGAGCGAACAAATTTTTTCTTAATTCTTGTAAAAAAATTTTCTGCTATACTAAAAATATAAAAAATTTTCCCAGGAATTTTGAAGGCAAAGTTGTCGTAATAAATCCTTTAGTAAGTGAAAAAATTTATAAATTAAAATCTTCACAGGAAATCAATAAAAAATGTAATTTATTAATTGTGGGGGGAAGTCAAGGGGCAAAAATTTTTGACAATTTAAAAAATTTGTTAGTAAGAGTCTCTAAAGAAAAAAATATTAAAATAATACAACAAACCAGTGAGCAAAATATTTCTAGTTTAAGTAGTTTTTATTCAAAAAATAATATTGAAAATAAAGTTTTTAGTTTTGATAACGATTTTGCAAATATTATCCAGAAAGCTAATATTTGCATTACAAGAGCAGGTGCTTCTACTTTGGCAGAACTATCTTTTTTACATATTCCTTTTATAGCAGTTCCATTACCATCATCTAAAGATAACCATCAATTAGAAAATGCAAATTTTTACAAAGAAAATAATTGTTGTTGGATTATAGAACAAAATAAACTTGAAATAAAAATTGAAGATCTTTTAAATAATATTTTAGAGGAAAAAACTGATTATATTGAAAAAAAGAATAATTTAAAAAAATTAAATTTTCAAAATTCATGGATTAATGTTAATCAAAAAATATTAAAAAATATAAATGAAAATTGAATTAGCAAAAACTGAAGTTATTCATTTTATTGGTATAGGCGGTATTGGAATGAGCGGACTTTCTTTGATAATGAAGGGGAAAGGTTTTAAAGTCCAAGGCAGTGATCAGATCTTAAATAAAAATATTGAAAGATTAAAAAAAGAAAAAATAAAGATTTTTATAGGGCAAAAAAAACAAAATTTAAAAGATGCTACTATAGTAGTGATTTCGTCAGCTATAAAAAAAAATAATCCAGAAATATTAGAGGCTAAAAGAAAAAAACTACCCATTATTCAAAGAGGAAAAATGTTGGCTCACATTGTTTCTTTAACAAAAAATATTGTAATAGTGGGTTCTCATGGAAAAACTACAACTACTTCTTTAGTTGCATCAATTTTTCAAAGCACCAAATTAGATCCAACAATAATTAACGGTGGAGTTATAAATTCGTTTAAAAATACTGCCAAACTAGGAAACAGTGAATGGTCAATTTTGGAAGCTGATGAATCTGATGGTAGTTTCGTACATATTCCTCCAACATATTCTATTATAACTAACATTGACCGTGAACATATGGATTTTTATAAATCCATGGAAGATTTAAAGAGATATTTTATACAATTTATTGATAAAGTGCCTTCATTTGGCAAATCGTTCATTTGTTTAGATGATAAAATAAATATTGAAATAGTTAAAAAGCTAAAAAATCAAAATTTTTACACATATGGTAAAAACAAAAAATCAAATTTTTTAATAAGGAACATGAAACAAAAAATTAAATTTTCAGAATATGATTTACAAGTAAATGTTCCAAACAAAAAAAAAATTATTATAAAAAAATTAAAGATTCCTCTTTTGGGAGAACATAATATTAAAAATTCAGTAGCAGCAGCAGCTGTAGCGTTGACAGTTGGTATTTCAATTTCAGATATTAAAAATGGTTTACTTAATTTTAAAGGTGTACAAAGACGATTTAACAAGATCTTCTCATACAATAATATAGATTTTTATGATGATTATGCTCACCACCCAACAGAAATAAAAGTTGTTTTAGAAGGGGTTAATAAAGTTTATAAAAGATTCGATAAAGTTTGTGTATTTCAACCTCATCGTATTTCAAGATTGAAAGATTTGAGAAAGGAATTTTCATTCGCTTTTAAGGATGCTGATACAGTTATCCTATGTCCTATATATACTGCTGGAGAAAAAATAAAATTAGGATTTAATTATCTCAATTTTGCTAAAGAGATTGTAAAAAATTCAAAAGTTAAACTTTTTTTGGTAAATGATTTAAAAGAATTGGCTAAATTTTTAAGCAAAAATATGTATGGAAAAAAAATAGTAATTGGAATGGGTGCTGGATCCATCTCAAACTGGATGAAAGAGCTTCCAAGATTAATGTAATGGAAATCACTCAACTTAAAAATCTGTTAAAAGAATTTGGAAACAATGTTAAATTTGAACAAGATTTAAAAAAAAAAAATTGGTTTAATATTGGAGGAAAATCTAAAGTATTTTATAAAGCAGAAGATTTGAAGGGCTTGGTAAGTTTTTTAAAAAAATTAAATAATGAGGAAAAAATTTTTATTCTAGGAGCAGGTTCGAATACTTTAATATCTGACAATCTTTTTGATGGTATAGTAATTAAACTGAGTAAAAATTTTAATAATATTTCTCTTTTAAATGAAGATATAATTATAGCTGGTAGTGCAGTTCTAGATCAAACTTTATCAAATTTTGCGATGAACAATAATTTGAGTGGGTTCGAATTTTTATCTGGGATTCCTGGATCCATCGGAGGAGGTATTAGAATGAATGCAGGTTGTTTTGGAAAAGAATTTAAGGATATATTAGTCTCTATTCAAGCCATAGATAAAGTTGGCAATATTATAACAATCCCTGCAAAAGATATTAAGTTTGAATACAGAAAAAATAATTTACCAGATAATTTAATTTTTTTAAGTGCATCCTTTAAGGGAGTCAAAGGCAAAGCTAAAAAAATTAAAGATGAAATGAATAGACTTAAATTTGAGAAGGAAAAAAATCAACCAACAAGGATAAAGACGAGTGGTAGCACGTTTAAAAACCCGATCTCACAAACAGAAAAAAAGGTGTGGGAACTCATAAAATATTCTGTTCCTTTAGATAAAAGATTTGGAGATGCTTGTATTTCAGAAAAACACTGTAATTTTTTTGTGAATAAAGGGAACGCAACTTTTAAAGATATGTTAAATTTAATAAATTTTGTTACTAAAAATGTTATGGAAAAAACTGGCATTAGTTTAGAAAAAGAAATTAAAATTTTAGAATAACTTGAAAAAAAAAATACTTATAATCTCTGGAGGAATATCTAAAGAAAGAATTATAAGTCTTGATACAGGTAAACAGGTTGCGAGAGAACTTTCAAGAAATGGATACAAAGTAAGAATTACAGAACCAGATTATAAATTATTGAATGTAATAAATTCATTCAAACCAAAAATTATATTTAATGCTTTACATGGGCAATTTGGAGAAGACGGATACATCCAAACTATTTTGGAAACTACAGGAATACCGTATACGCATTCAGGAGTAATTGCATCAGCCATAGCTATGGATAAAGTATTATCAAAAAAAATTTTTTTGAAAAATAAAATTTTGACACCTAAATATATTTTATATTCATTCGATAAATCTAAGTCGTATTTAATTAATTTAATTCAAAGAAAACTAAAATTTCCAGTTGTAATTAAACCAATCAATGAAGGTTCAAGTGTGAACGTTTTTATTTGTACTAAAAAAAATATTATTAGTAATCTAAAAAAAATAAAAAATTATAAAAAAGTTATAATTGAAAAGTTTATACCTGGTAGAGAAATTCAAGCTGCTATAATTGGTTCAAAAAAACTGGGTGCTATTGAGCTTGAGCCAAAGAGAAAATTTTATGATTATGAGGCAAAGTATAATTCAAAAGCAAAAACTAAACATATTATTCCTGTTAATTTGTCAAAGAAAAATTGTAACATATTGATGAATATTGCTCTAAAAGCTCATAAATTAATTGATTGCCGAGGAGTAACTCGTTCTGATTTTAAATTTTTCAAAGGCAAATTTTATTTACTTGAAATAAATACCCAACCAGGAATGACAAGCCTTTCTTTAGTGCCAGAGATAGCAGGATTTCATGGTATTAATTTTATTCAACTAATTAAATTAATTTTGAAAGATGCATCGATTAAGAAGTAAAAAAATTTTTTTCTATATTTTCTTATTTTTAATTATTGGAACTTTTAATAATAAAAACTTAAATGATATCAATTTTCCTAATATAAAAAAGATTGATATTATTGGTTTAGATGATGAATCAAATTTTCAGTTAAAACAAAAACTTGATTTTTTAAAAATAAATAATTTATTTTCAATAAATAAAACAGAGATCCAAAATGTAATTAAATCAAACAAACTTATAAATAGTTATTCAATTTTTAAGAGATATCCTGCTTCTTTAAAAATTGAAATTGAGAAAACAGAATTTTTAGCTTACGTTAAAAAAGGTAACGATACTTTTTTTTTAGGCTCTAATGGTAAACTAATAGATACGAAAGAAACTAATTTAGAATTACCTATTATATTTGGAAATTTTGAAATAGATAATTTTTTTGAATTAAAAAAAATAATTGATAATATTAGCTTTAATTACAAAGATATTAAAAATTTATTTTTTTTTAATTCAGGGCGATGGGATATTGAAACATTTTCTGGAATTTTGATTAGATTACCAAATGAAAGATTAGCAGAGTCTTTAAAATTAGTAATAAAAATTATGGAAGAAAAAAATTTTGGAACTTTTCAAGAAATCGATTTACGTCAACGTGATCAGTTAGTTATAAATGGATAAAGATATAAATTTTGAGACATATTTAGTAATTAATTCAAAATATTTTTTAATTACAGTAATCAATAAAAAAGAAAAAAATAAAATTTTTGAAAAAAAAGAAATTATCCTTAATAATTCAGATAGATTTGATATGGATTTAGTTGACGAATTTTTAAAAAAAAACGTTTTTGAAATTGAAAAAAAAATTGAAAATTTCTTGAATAATATTTTTTTGATTTTAGATTATGACATCTTTTTCCCTGTCAAAATTTCAATTAAAAAAAATCTTGGTGGAGAATTTATAACACCAAAAAAATTAAACTATTTTTTAAATGAAACCAAAAAAGATTGTAATAAAACATTATTAGGAAAAAAAATTATACATTTAATTTTAGACAGATATAGTGTAGATGAAAAAGATTACTCAATTTTACCAACCGATATTACTTGTAACTTTTTAACTATAGATATAAATCTTATATGTTTATCTATTAAAGAAATTAAAAGTTTTGAAGAAGTACTGAAAAAATATCACATTATAGTGACCAAAATTCTTAGTGCGGATTATGTTAGATCACTTTTCAATCAAAATAATCAAGATCTGATCTTAATGGCCAAGCTAGTAAAAGATGGACACAACAAAAATGAGGTTGAAATGTTAGAAAAAAAACAACAAAATATGGGAGTTTTCGAGAGATTTTTCCATTTCTTTAAATAATTGTATTTTACAGTAACATTTGTTGTTTTTATATTTATAATTATAACTATTAAAAGTGCTTCGTGTCTGCACTTAACCAAAAAACGATAAAAAAACCAGTCCATTTTAAAGGTATAGGTCTTCATAATGGTAAAACAGTTAATATGGTTATTGTGCCTGCTAGCCCTAACTCAGGAATTATTTTCAAAAGAGTTGATCTTAAGAATAATAACATAATTTATCCAAATTTTTTAAACGTTACAAACACGTCTCTCAATACTACAATTTCTAATGAGGTTGGAGTAAAAGTTTCAACCATTGAACATTTAATGGGCGCCTTATTTGGTCTTGGAATTGACAATGTATTAATTGAAATTGATAATGAAGAGGTTCCTATACTTGATGGATCTGCAAAAGATTTTATCGAAAAACTTTACATTGCAGGAATTGAAACAAGTCAGTCTCCAATAAAGATTGTTAAAATAAACAATAAGGTTTCTATTAATAAGGGTGAGAAATCAATTTCAATAGAACCTTCAAAACTAAGTTTAGATATTGACTTTGAAATTAAATATAAAAACTCAACTATTGGTAATCAAAGAAATAAAATAAATGTATATGAGGATGAATTAAAAGATATATTTAATTCAAGAACGTTTTGTTTATATGAAGATATTGAAAAAATTAAAAAAAATGGATTAGCCAAAGGTGGAAGTCTTGAAAATGCTATAGTAGTAAAAGAGAACAAAATCTTAAATGAAGATGGATTAAGAAACAACAAAGAGTTTGTAAATCATAAAATATTAGATTGTATTGGAGACTTATATACATGTGGTTATAGAATGTTAGCAAAAATCCAATGTTCTCAAGGTGGTCATTTTTTGACTAATGAATTATTGAGAAAAGTATTTGAAAATAATGAAAATTTTTCAATTATTGAGATTAAAGAAAAGAATTTACCGCATACATATATCAAAAAAAATCTATTTAAATCAATAGCATAAATATTTTTTTAAACTAATAATATTAAAATATGAAATATTTTTTCAAATTTTTATTATTATTTTTATTTTTCTCTTTGATTAATTGTGGTGGAAAAAAAGAAAAAGAGGTAGTTGTTGATAGTATAGATTTAGAGAGTCAAATGATAGAAGCCTACAGTGCGGGCATGAAAGCACTAGAGGAAGGCGATGTTTTATTCGCAGCTAAAAATTTCAATACAGTCGAAAATATTTATCCACAATCTATTTGGGCACCTAGATCAGTTTTAATGGCAGCATATTCTTACTATACCCAGGATTACTATGGAGATGCTATATCAGAATTAAAAAGATTTTTGAGAAATTATCCAGTTAGTGATGATTTAGCATATGCTTATTTTTTATTAGCCACATGTTATTATGAGTTGATTGTTGATGAAAAAAAAGATTTATCTCCTTTAATTAATTCTAAAAAATATTTTAAGATTATTTTAAAAGAATATCCTAATACTGATTTTGCTCTTGATGCTAAGTTTAAGATTGGATTGATTGAAAATATTTTAGCCTCTAAAGAAGTCTACGTTGGAAATTATTATCTTAAAAAGAAAAAATGGATCCCTGCTTTGAATAGATTTAAGAATGTTTTAGATTCTTACGATGAAACCGAATATGTTGAAGAAGCAATGCACAGACTGGTTGAAATAAATTATATATTAGGTTTAGAGAATGAGGCAAAACGTTATGCAGTTTTGTTAGGATACAATTATCAAAGTAGTCAATGGTATAAGGAAAGTTACAGAGTATTTAATAAGAAATATGAGGATCCAAAACAAAAAATCAAAAAAAATAAGCAAAATATTATTATTAGAAAATTCAAAGACTTATTTAAATAATATGAAGAATGAAAAAATTAAAAAAGATTACTTAAAAAAGATATCAAGAATTTCTCAACTTAATAAAAATTATTTCGACAAAAATAGTCCCTTGGTATCAGATCATGAATATGATAATTTAAAAAGAGAAATATTAGATTTAGAAAAAAAATTTAAATTTTTAAATCATAAATATTCCCCATCTCAAACAGTGGGGTATAAACCTTCAAAAAATTTTCAAAAAGTTGCACACAAAGTTCCTATGCTTTCACTATCCAATGCATTCAGTGAACAGGATCTATTAAACTTTGAAAAAAGAATAATAAATTACCTTGATGAAAAAGATAATTTTATAATAGAATATAGTGCAGAGCCAAAAATTGATGGTATTTCAGCATCTTTATTTTATAAAGATGGAAAACTTTTAAGAGGACTCTCCAGAGGTGATGGAAATGAAGGAGAAGACATTACCAAAAATTTAAAAACTATCTCTGATATCCCTCACATTATTAAAAATAAAAATTTTCCTGAGGAAATTGATATTAGAGGAGAGGTATATATTAAAAATTCAGATTTTAAAAAACTATCAAACAAATTTGCAAATCCCAGAAATGCTGCTTCAGGCACTTTAAGACAGAAAGATTCAGAGGAAACAAAAAAAATTCCACTTAATTTTATAGCATATACTTTCGGATACGAAAAAAATTTAGAAATTGAAACACAAAATGAATATTTAAAAAATCTAAAAACTTGGGGTTTTAAAATTAATCCACTTAATAAGACTATAAGTGGTGTGAAAAATTTAATTACAAATTATAAGGAAGTTGAAAAAAATAGAGAAAAATTAGATTTTGACATTGATGGAATTGTTTACAAAGTTAACAATTTGAAACTCCAAAAAAGATTAGGCAATGTAGCAAGTGCACCAAGGTGGGCAGTAGCACATAAATTTTCATCTAATAAAGCAATTTCAAAAATCTTAGATATAGATATTCAAATTGGAAGAACTGGTGCTTTGACACCAGTAGCTAAAATCAAACCTGTAAATATTGGAGGTGTAAGAGTTTCTAATGCAACTTTACACAATGAAGATGAAATAAATAGAAAAGATATAAGAATAGGTGATACTGTAACCGTTGAGAGAGCTGGAGATGTAATACCACATATACTCTCCGTAGATATTAAAAAAAGACCCAGTAGTAGTACGAAATTTGTTTTTCCAACAAATTGTCCCTCTTGCGGTTCAATGACAATAAAAGAATTTAATATGATAACAAAAAAAAAGGACGCAGTAAGAAGATGTAACAGCGAAGGATATGAGTGTGAAAAAATTGCTATCGAAAAAATGAAACACTTCGTCTCAAAAGATGCTTTTAACATTGATGGTTTTGGAAAAAAAATTGTTGAAAATTTTTGGAAAATTAAGTTAATAAAATTACCTCAAGATATTTTTAAATTAGATTTTAAAAAAATTGAGACTTTAGATGGATGGGGTAAGCAATCTGTTGAAAATTTAAAATATTCAATTAATGAAAAAAAAAATATTTCTCTAGATAAGCTTATTTATTCTCTGGGAATAAGACATATTGGTTTAGAAAATGCAAAAATCTTATCAAAACATTTTAAATCTTTTTTAAATTTTAAATCTTTATCAAAAGAAAATAAATATGAAGAATTGCTAAATATAGATGGCATTGGTGAAACTCAGGTAAATTCAATAAAAAATTTTTTTTTAAATAAAGTAAATTTAGATGTACTAAATGAGCTTCAAAATATTTTGAATATCAAAGACACTCTTATAGAAAAAAAAAATGGAAAACTTAAAAATCTGACATTTATGATAACTGGGAAACTTAACGGAATTAGTAGAGCTGAAGCAAAATCATTAATTGAGAAAAATTCAGGAACAACTGTAAGTAGTATTACAAAAAAATTAGATTATTTAATTATTGGTGAAAAACCAACTAAAAGAAAACTAGAGACAGCTAAAGAACTTAAAATTAAAAATATAAACCAAAGTCAGTTTTTAAAAATGTTAAATAAAACTAGCTAACCATCTACGTTCGTTTAAATTAAGATGTTTTGATATTTTCAAATAAACTTCCATATGATATTTAAATAAATAATTTTTTTCTTTTGGTGTAAGAAGCTTATAATTAATTAATTCTTTCTCTATTGGAACAAGTGTTAGATTTTCAAAAGATAAATCATTTTTATTTTTTTTAACAAATATTAAATTTTCAATACGTATACCAAAAAAATTTCTTTTATAGTAACCTGGCTCATTGCTCAGAATCATTCCTTCTTTTATTTTTACATTATTAAATTTTGAAATTGAATGTGGCCCTTCATGCACATTAAGAAAAAAACCTACACCATGGCCTGTACCGTGAGAGTAATCTAAGTTGTCTTTTTTAAGAAATTTTCTAGCTCTTAAATCAATTTTTCTACCAACGTTATCTTTTTTTAAGTTTGTATTCACAACAGCAATATGCCCTTTTAAAATTTTTGTAAAAATATCTTTTATATTTGCTTTAGGTTTTGAAAAACAAATTGTTCTTGTAACATCGGTAGTTCCATATTTATATTGTCCTCCAGAGTCGCATAAAAAAATATCTTTTTTATTTATAATTTTACAATTTTTTTTTTTTGCTCTGTAATGAACTATTGCAGCATTTTTACCACTTCCTGCAATAGTATCAAAACTAGGATATAAATAATTTTTGTTTAATTTTCTAAAACTTTCTAATTTATTTTGTGCTTGATATTCATTTATTTTTCTCTTTCTGATATATTTAATCCAGTAGAGAAATTTTGTTAATGCAACACCATCTGAAATATGAGCATTTATCATATTTTTTATTTCTACTTTATTTTTAATTGCTTTAAATGAATAGGTTGGATCTTCTCTTTTGGTAATTAAAAATTTTGATTTAATAATTTCTTCAAAATAAACTGAACACGATTTATTATCTATAATAAATTTCTTTCCCTTTAATTTAAATATTTCTTTTGAAAAATCGTTGGTATCAATTATTTTGAGATTCTTAACTATTTTTTTTTTGATTATCTTTTTTGTTTTTTGAACTTTACTTATTAATAATATCTTTTTTGTTTTACTTATGATTAGTCTAGAATTAGGAATAGGACTATTAGGACTATCACTACCTCTTATGTTTAATATCCAAGCCACATTTTCTGGTGCGCTTACAAATAAATAATCAGATTTATTTTTTTTTTAAAAATTTACAAATTCTATTTATTTTAGAACTACAATCTTCTCCTACAACTTTTTTTTCTAATGAGAAGAAGGGATAATTATCATCAATTTTTTGGGATTTAATCTCATCAATCAAATTATTTTTGATAAATTTTATTTTATTATTTTTTTTAAAATAAGTTTTTATTTGATTATAGGTAAATAATTTTGGATCAATACCTAAAGTCAAATTTTTAAAAATACTACAATTAATTATTTTTTCGTAATCAACTATAATAAAATCTTTTCCAGACTCTATTTTACTCTGAATTGTATATCTTCCATCTATAAATAAATAATTTTTATTTTTTAAAATTATAGCAATTCCAGCTGAACCACTAAAATTAGAAATAATTTTTAATCTATTAATTTTTGAATATTCAGTAAAATAATCATCATTAATAGGAACAATATATCCATCTATTTTGTATTTCTTAAATTTTTTTCTTAAAATTTTAACCTTTTTATTCATTTAATTCTTTTTTGATATCTTATCCATCCCGGACTTCTTGTTTCTTCTTCAATTTCAAAATCTTGATTAAAATCAAAATCTTCAGCATCAATATTCCCCTCATCAAAAAAAGAATTTTTTTCTAAATATTCTTCAGGCAACTCCTCAATAAACCTAGATGCCATACTATCAATCCAATCTCCTTGATAAAAACGATTCATTGAAAATGATATGATCGCTTTTTCTTTTGCTCTTGTAATACCCACATAAGCTAAACGTCTTTCTTCTTCTAATCCATTTTGACCTTTTTCTTCAATTGATTTTTGATGAGGAAATAGTCCTTCTTCCCATCCGGGAAGAAAAACTACGTCAAATTCTAAACCTTTTGCTGAGTGCATAGTCATCATGTTTATTTTTTCTCCTTCCCACTCTTGATCAATAGATGTTGCAAGAGAGACATGTTCTAAAAAACTTTCTAAATTATCAAATTCTTTCATAGCGCTCAGCAATTCTTTAATATTTTCTAATCTATTTTCATTATCAATATCTTTTTTATTTTTTAGCATAGATGAATAACCAGACTCATCTAAAACTATTTGTAATAATTTTATGTGACTTATTTTTTTAATATTTAAGTCGTTCCTCCACTTATAGAGAGAGTTTAGAAAAAAACTAAGTCCAATTTTTACTTTTGGTTTTATCAAATTTTCTTGAATCATTTTTTTTGATGCTGTTTCTAAACTAAGATTATTTTTTTTTGAGAATTCATGAATAGTCTTTAGACTTGTATCACCAACTGATCTCTTCGGATTATTGACAATTCTTTCAAAGGCTAAATCATCTTTTTCTTGATAAATTAATCTAAGATATGCTACACAGTCTTTAATTTCGGCTCTCTCATAAAATTTAGTTCCACCCAAAATTCTATAAGGTAAACCAATTTTTAAAAATCTCTCCTCAAATTCTCTTGTTTGATATATAGCTCTAACTAGGATTGCCATGTTGTTAAAAGAATATTTTTTCTTCAATTTTTTTTCGATTGCATCTGAAACTCCGACAGCCTCATCTTTTCCATTTTTGAAACAGTTTAATGCTATTAGGTCTCCCTCATCCATAGTTGCTTTTAAGGTTTTACCAACACGATTTTCATTATTTGATATAAGATTTGAAGCAACAGATAAAATATTTTGAGTAGATCTATAGTTTTCTTCTAGTCTTATTACTTTTGTATTTTCATAAACTTGATCAAATTCTAAGAAATTTTTTATTTCTGCTCCACGCCAACTATAGATAGACTGATCATCATCTCCAACGCAACAAATATTTTTATTATTTTCTGAGAGTAATTTAAGCCATTTGCTTTGGATATAATTGGTATCTTGATATTCATCCACTAAGATATATTTGAAATTTTTAGAGTAAATATTTCTTATATCTACATTATTTTCAAAAATTTTTACTACATGTAAAATTAAATCTCCAAAATCACATGAGTTTAATTCAGTTAGCTTTTGTTGATAGATTTTATAGACTGGTAAAATAGTTTTTTCATAAATATCTTTTTGATTTATTATTACTTCATTTGGATAATATCCTTTATTTTTCCAACGGTCTATAATTGCCAAGACATACCTTGGGGCCAACTGCTTAATATCAATATTTTCTGCCTTGCAGATATTTTTAATAAGTCTTATTTGATCATCAGTATCAATAATAGTAAAATTTGAATTAAGGCTTACAGCAGCAGCATGCTTTCTTAAAAGCTTTGCACAAATTGAGTGAAATGTACCAAGCCAAGAAAGTCCGGTTGCTGTTGAACCAAGCATCTTACTTACTCTTGTTTGCATCTCTTTTGCAGCTTTATTCGTGAAAGTCACAGATAAAATTTGATTTGGAAAAGCTTTTTTTTTTGCAATAATATTAGCTATTCTTGAGGTTAAAACCTTTGTCTTTCCTGAGCCAGCTCCAGCAACAATAAGTAAGGGTCCATCAAGATGGAGCACTGCTTCTTTTTGTGCCTTATTTAAATTTTTTAAATAATCAGAGTTTACCATTTTAAATATTCATCTATAAGTTGTGAAGTTATTATGACTAAACATTTTTTATCAATAAAAAAAATTAAGAAGCAAATATTATCTATAAATAATTCAATAGAAAGTTCTTTTAATAAGTTAAAGTACTTTAAATCAAATTACAAAAAAATCTTATTAAGTGAAGATTATAGAGTTTTTTTGGGCTTAGGTATAGTAACATTATTGACACTAGCCTATTTTATAATACCAACTGTTTATAATAAAAATTTTATAAAGTTAGAAATAAAGAATCAAATTTTTAAAAATTATAATATTCAACTAAAGATTAATGATGAAATTAATTATGGCTTGTTTCCAAAGCCTCATTTTTATACAAAAAAATTATCTATTATTAAGGATGAAAAAGAAATTGGAACGTCAGATGTTTTGAAGGTATTTATTGGAATAGATAAATTTTTATCTTTTAATAAAATATTTGTTAAAGATTTGGTATTTTATAAAACTGATTTTAACATTTACTATGATGATTTTCCATTTTTTCAAGAATTATTAAAAGTAGAGCCAAATGAAAATAATATTTTCTTTAAAAAAAGTAATTTGTTTTTTAGAAATAAAAAAGATGAATTATTATTTATTAATAAAGTGGAAAATAGTAAATTTTATTATGATGCTAAAAATTTAAAAAATGTTTTATATTCAAAAAACGAAATTTTTAATGTTCCTTTTAAACTCACTGTTAAGAATGATAAATTTAATAAAAAATTTTCTACAAATTTTTTATCAAAAAAAATAAGATTAAATATAGAAAATGAAACTAGCTACGATGAAAAAACAAAAAAAGGTTTATTAGATATATTATTTGTAAACAAAAGTACTTCCTTGAATTATGAAATAAAAAAAGATTCATTAAACTATTCTTCAAACAATAATTCTTATAAAGGTAGAGTTGATTTTAAACCTTTTTATTTTTCAGCAAAATTTGATTACGACGGAATAAGTTTTAAGAATTTATTAAATAATGATTCAATTTTAATAGATCTGATAGAATCTGAAATTTTCAATAATAAAAACCTAAATCTTGATTTAGTTTTTAATATCAGAGATATAATAAATATTGATGAGCTAAATAATTTTGTATTAAAAATAGGTGTTGAACAAGGAAACATAAGTCTTTCGGACTCAAGCATTATGTGGAAGGATGACTTAAAAATAAAATTGACAGATAGCCTATTTATTTTTGATAATGAAAATATCTATTTAACTGGAAATATTCTTATCGATATAATTGATATTGATAACTTTTATAAATCATTTCAAGTAAAAAAAATAAATAGAAAAGAAATAAAAAAAGTTGAGTTTGATTTTAATTATGATTTTAACAAAAATAAAATCACTTTTGATAATTTTCAAATTGATAACACTAAAAATTCTAAAGTAGTAAAATTTATAAGTAAAATTAATTTACAGGAAAAGATTATTTTGAATAAAATTACTTTTAAAAATTTTATAAGTAATTTTTTCTCAGCTTATGCTGGCTGAGTCATTTTTTTTGGATCTACAATTTTATCGTAGTTTTCTTCATTAATTAAACCAGACTTTAATGTTTCTTCCCTCAGGGTTGTCTTATTCTTTAAAGCGGTTTTTGCGATTTTTGCTGCATTATCATATCCAATATGGGGAGCTAGAGCTGTTACCAACATTAATGAATTATCTAAAAAATTTTTAATTTTAGTTTTATCGGCTTTAATACCTTTAACACAATAAAGTGAAAAATTTTTAGTGCTATCAGCTAATAAGTCAATGGATTGTAAAATGTTATGAGCAATTAGAGGTTTGAAAACATTCAATTCAAAATGTCCATGGGAGCCTGCCATAGTAATACCATTATGATTTCCTATCACTTTAACACATACCATCGTAACGGCCTCTGATTGGGTTGGATTTACTTTTCCTGGCATTATTGATGAACCTGGTTCATTTGCTGGTAATACCAATTCACCATAACCAGCCCTTGGTCCAGATCCTAAGAACCTAATATCGTTAGCAATTTTCATTAAAGAAACTGCTGTTGTGTTGAGAGTTCCAGAAAAATTTACAATCTCATCGTGAGCTGCCAATGCTGCAAATTTATTCTTAGTTGGTTTAAATGGCAGTTTTGTAATTTTTGAAATTTCTTTTATAATTTTTTTATCAAATCCCTTTTTACTATTAATACCAGTTCCAACAGCTGTGCCACCTTGAGCTAAAAAATATATTTCATTTAATGCACTTTTTATTCTTGTAATACAGTTCTCTAATTGAGATTGATATCCTGAAAATTCTTGACCCAATGTAAGAGGTGTTGCGTCTTGTAAATGTGTTCTACCAACTTTCACGATATTTTTAAACTCTGAGATTTTTTTTTTTAATTCTTTATTAAGTATTTCAAGTGATGGTAATAGTTTTTTTTTTGTTTCAATCGCAATTGCAATATGCATTGCTGTTGGAAATACGTCATTTGTTGATTGTGATTTATTAACATGATCATTAGGATGAACAGGTTTTTTGGATCCTTTTTTGCCACCCAGAATTTCTATTGCTCTATTAGCTATTACTTCATTTACGTTCATATTTGTCTGAGTACCTGACCCTGTTTGCCAAACCTTGAGTGGGAAATGTTGTTCTAATTTTCCTGAGATTACTTCATTTGATGCTTTAATAATTGCCTTAGAAATATGAGGTGTCATTTGTTTTTCTTTTGCGTGAACAGCTGCTGCAGCTCGTTTTATTATTGCAATAGATTTAATTAAAATTGGTCTTACTAAAAACTCACCAATATCAAAATATTTTTTTGATCTTTGGGTGGAAGCTCCCCAATATTTATCATTTGGTACATTAATTGATCCAATACTGTCTAATTCTTTTCTTAA
>MDTB01117550.1_pt1 | contig 25470 bp, 21 predicted proteins | sample 811161 | NCBI WGS metagenome assembly MDTB01 (sample SAMN05326650, study PRJNA326480) | marine metagenome | isolation source: seawater | place: Mediterranean Sea | collected 2009
CACACCGGGTTTTTGGTAACAAAAATCGCTAGGTAAACCCCAAATGGAGCAAGGCTAAATAGGGATGACATTGCGTTTAACGCTAAAAACAGTCTTTAGTTCGTCATCCGGGTTAGCTGCTTGAGCGTATTTGTAAAAATATGCCTAGATAAATGACTTCTTAAATGACAGAACCCGGCTTATAGATTATCTGGCAATCTAAAATAACCTCTCAAAAATGTTCCTTATTTGTACTTTTTTTACTAAAACTATTGTATTGACTAACATACTAAATCCCATATGATCCCAAATAATCCCATATTGGAGGATTTATTGATTATAAAAAAAACTGAAAGAAAATTTATAAAGTATGTTTTTATCAAGTTACGAAAACAAAATAGACAAAAAAGGGAGGGTGTCAGTGCCTGCGCCATTTAGATCCTTCCTAACAACCCAAGGTTACAACGGTTTTATATCTTACCCGTCATTTAGCAATCCAGCATTAGAGTGCTGCACTCAGGAAAGGATTGAAAAATTATCAAACTCAATAGATACATTAAATCCGTTTGAGGAAAAAAGAGATTATTTTTCTACCGCTGTGTTATCTGAAAGCTCACATCTTATCTTTGATACCGAAGGTAGAGTACAGTTTCCAAACAAACTTTTAAACTTTGCTAAAATTAAAAGTGATATTTTATTTGTTGGCTTAGGCAAAACTTTTCAAGTTTGGAACCCTAAAGATTTCGAAAAATTTAAGAATTTTGCAAGGAAAAAGGCCTTACAAAGTAGATCAACACTTAAATGGGATAATAATTAACTAATGATAATAAAAGGAGGGAGATATGAGTATTAATATAGGAGGTGGAGAATTAAAAGAATTAAAGCCAAGAATATTAGTTATGGGTATTGGAGGAGCAGGTGGTAACGCTATAAACTCAATGATTGAGTCTGGAATGGAAGGAGTAGAATTTGTAGCTGTTAATACGGATGCTCAAGATTTAAGAGTTAATAAAGCAGACTCTAAAATTCAAATTGGAATGAATTTAACAAAAGGATTAGGTGCTGGAGCAAAAAATGATATTGGTCAAGCGGCAGCTGATGAATCTTTAAATGAAATTGTAAGTTATATACAAGGAAGTAATATGATTTTTATAACCGCAGGTATGGGAGGGGGCACAGGAACAGGTGCATCGCATGTGATAGCTAGAGCTGCTAAGGAATTAAATATTCTGACTGTTGGTGTTACTACGCTACCTTTTGCTTATGAGGGACCAAAAAGAATGCGAAGAGCAATTGAAGGATTAGAAGAATTAAAAAAACATTTAGATACTGTCATTGTTGTTCCTAATCAAAATCTTTTCAAAATAGCAAACGAAGCAACTACGTTTGAAGAGTCTTTTTCATTATCAAATGATGTTTTAAAACATGGAGTACAAAGTGTTACCGATCTTATGGTCAGACCAGGAATGATTAACTTGGATTTTGCAGACGTTGAAACAGTAATGAGTGCCATGGGCAAAGCAATGATGGGTACTGGTGAGGCCGAAGGTGATAATAGAGCAATGGCTGCTACTGAAATGGCTTTAAACAATCCTTTAATTGATGAATATTCACTTAAAGGAGCAAAAGGTCTTTTAGTAAATATTACTGGAGGAAAAGATATAACACTTTTTGAAGTCGACCAGTCTGTTAACAAAATAAGAGCAGAAGTAGATCCAGAAGCTGAATTAATTTTTGGTGCAATAAAAGATGAAAATATGGATGGAAAAATAAGAGTATCCATAGTTGCAACTTCTTTGGATGGTTATAAACCAGAGTCTAAAACTGTTTTGAATATGGTAAATAGAATTCAAAATAGAAATCCAGGATATTCTGATAATATTTTTAAAAACCCCAATCTAGAACATAATCCAATCAGTTCAATTGAAGGAGCAACAGCTTTAAAACTTGATGAGCAACTAGAAATCGATACAACTCCAAATATAAATGAGACTTCAATGACACAAGACACAACTGAAAATGAAAATATTAATCTCAACAAAAGCTCTCAAGGGATTTCAATTGAAAACGCTTCTTATATTGAGAATAATCTTGAGGTTGAAAATAATTTGGAAAATTCGGTTACAGAAGGAGAGCATACACCTAAACTCTTTTCTGATGATAATATTTATGAATCTGAAGAGGAAGATATTCAAAATGAAAAACTATTTGACCAAAGTTCAACTGATGACGAGGACTTCGAGATACCAGCTTTTTTAAGGAAGCAAAAGTTTTAATGTATTTGATCAATTATAATGAAATTACCCCACACATCACTGGAAGAAAAACATCTTCCAGTGATGATCAATGAGGTTTTGGAAATTTGCAATCCCAAAAGAGGTAGTAATTTTATGGACTGCACTTTTGGTGCAGGTGGTTATTCAAGAGCGTTACTTAAATTTCAAGAGACCAAAGTCGAAGCGTTAGACAGGGATAATCACGTAGCTGAAATAGCTGATAGACTGAAAGATAAATTTCAGTCTAGATTTATATTTCACAACAAGAGATTTAGTAAATTAGATTTAGTAACAAAAAATAAATTTGATGCTATAATTTTTGACTTGGGTTTATCATCAATTCAATTAGATGACTTATCTCGAGGATTTTCTTTTAAATCTAAAAATAAATTAAATATGTCTATGGGGCAAACCTCAAGATCCGCGAAAGAAATTTTGAACACTTATAACATTCAAGATTTAAAAGATATCATCAAAGTTTTTGGGGAGGAAGAAGAGGCAAAAAAAATAGCTAAAAATATTGTAAAAGAGAGAACAGAAAGTCAAATTTTAAATACCGATGATTTGGTAAAAATTATAAAAAAGTCAAAAAAAAAAAATTTTAAAAAAAAAATAGACCCTAGCACAAAAACTTTTCAAGCTATTAGGATTTTTGTTAATCAAGAAATATCAGAATTAATTGAAGGAATTATTAAGGCAACTAAAGTTCTTAAACCAGGAGGCAAACTAATCGTTATTAGTTTTCATTCAATTGAAGATAAAATAATTAAATTTTATTTTAAAAACTTTTCTAAAAACCAGTCAAGATCAAACAAATATTCACCAGAGAATAATAACAATTTTTCATTATTCGAAGATTATAAAAATAAGATAATAAAAGCCACTCCTAATGAAATCAAAAGAAACCCTAGATCAAGATCAGCTAAACTACGTATTGCAATCAGAAGTAAAGACGAATTTAGCGATCCAAAAGAATTAAGAAATAAATTTAAATACTTAACTGATTTGGAGCAAAGAATTGCCTAGTACAAAATTAATAGTATCGATTATAACTTTTTCATTTTTATTATTTTTTACTTCAGTTATCAAAAATAAAACTAGAGTAATTGAAAAAAATATACAATCTTATGAAAAAAAAATATCTAATTTAGGTAATGAATTATACGAAAGTCAACTTGATTTTCATTACTTAACATCTCCAAAAAAGATACAAGAAAAATTATCTTTTTTAACTAATGACCAGTATCAATATATGAATATTTCTAAAATATATCTAAATTTAAATAATTTTATTTTAGATCAAAAAAAAATTACAAAAAAATAGTTTATGCGAAAAAGAAATAAGAAAAAAAAATTAAATATAAATCAACAGAGCTTTTTCTTTGAAGACTATCTTAAAACAAATCAAAAATTTAGAAATGAAAAAAATTTTTTAATTAACGAAGATAGAATTTATATTCTTTTTTTTTCTTTTTTTTCTCTTATTTTAATTTTCTCACTTAAAATAATTTTTCTTTCCCTTCAAAGTTCAGATTATAATCAAAGCGGAAACAATAAATATAATTTAAGCCCAATGAGGAGTGATATAGTGGATAGAAATGGTGTTCTATTATCGAGAAATATCACTGCTTATCATGCAGCAGTCAAACCAAATTTAATCAAAGATAAAAAAAAATTTCTAGTTAAAATCAAATTAACTTTACCTGAAATTAATAGTGAAAGATTAATTAAAAATTTAAATCAAAAAAAATATTTTTATTTAAAAAAAAGATTAACTGACAATCAAAGAGAAAAATTATGGAAACTTGGTGAGAAGGGTATAATTTTTGAACCATTTCAAACTCGAGTTTATCCTCACTCAGATCTTTATAGTCATATAATTGGTCAAACAGATTATGATAATTATGGTATTTCTGGCGTCGAAAATTATTATGATAAATTTTTAAGAGACCAGAAAAGCATTGATAAACCCTTACAGTTATCACTTGATACTAATATTCAGTTTCTTGTTAAACAAGAACTTTCAGCGGCATTAAAAATTTTTAAAGCTAAAGGAGCTGGATCCATACTAATGGACTCTGACAATGGGGAAGTTTTATCTTTAGTCTCATTGCCTGACTTTAATATAAATAAAAGAGTTGATGTAAGGGATAAACAATTTATGAATAAAATTACAAAAGGTGTATTTGAGTTAGGATCAATTTTTAAAACATTTACGGTAGCTTTAGCTTTAGAAGAAGAGATAGTAGAATCAAGTACGATCATAAAAAATATAACAAAAAATATTAAATGTTCTGTTCATAAAATTTCTGATATTAAACAATTTCCAGAGTCTATGACGGTAGAGGATATCCTGATTCAGTCTTCTAATATTGGGACAGTGAAAATAGCTAGAAAAATTGGAGAAGAAAAATATAAAAGATTTATAAATGATTTAAAGCTTTTAAGTAGCCCTAAATTTGAATTAGATGAAATAGGAAACCCAATTCCATTTAGCTGGAACAAGTGTAAACTTGAAACAATTTCATTTGGTCATGGTATTACCACAACACCACTTCAAGCCGCAGCAGCATATGCCAGTTTAATAAATGGAGGTAAACTCATATCTCCAACTCTAGAAAAAGATAAAAATAAAAATTTAAATTTTAAAAGAATAATCTCGGAAGAAACCAGCCAAAAAATTAGAGATATACTTAGAAAAGTTGTGACAGATGAGAGAGGTACAGCAAGTTTAGCAAACATATACGGATATAACGTTTCAGGGAAAACCGGTACATCACAATATTATGATGATGAAAAAAAAAATATTAATACTTTTATATCTTTTTTTACTGTTTCAAATAAAAATTATATTCTATTAGTGATGCTCGATGATCCTCAAATTGCTGAGAATCTTATTTATAATTATAGAGGGGTCAAAATTAAAGGAACTAGAAACGAAGCGGGTTGGAACGCTGTCTATTCATCAGGCAAAATTATAGAAAAAATTGGACCTATTTTAGCCATAAATAGTAAAGAAGTTCCTAATCATCATGTTGTTAAAAAAACTAATTAAAAATTGTCCACAAAAACTTTTAAATTTAAAAGTAAAAGGACTGTCTTTAGATACAAGAAATTTAAAAAAGGGTGATCTATTCTTTGTTTTAAAGGGATCACAATTTGATGGTGAAAAGTTTATTAATGAGGCTTTCGAGAAAGGAGCGTGTGCTGTTGTATCGTCAAGAAACACTAAAAAAAATGCAAAAATAATTAAAGTTAAAAATGTCCGAGAGTGTTTGGGAAAAGTTTGTTCAAAGTTCTATTTAAAGAAACCAAAAAATATTATAGCTGTTACAGGAACAAATGGAAAAAGTTCAGTTGCTGATTTTTTTCATCAGTTATTTACCTTGAATAACTTACCAGTTGCAACAATTGGAACTCTAGGAGTAAAAACAAAAAAAACTAAAAAAAACAGTCTCACAAGCCTTGATGTTATTAGTTTACATAAAGAACTTAAAATTTTAAAAGAAAAAAAAATTGACAATGTTTTAATAGAGGCCTCTAGTCACGGTTTAACTCAAGGTAGACTTGAAGGGATTAATTTAAAGGGAGGAATTTTTACAAATTTTAGTCAAGATCATATGGATTATCATAGATCTATGAAAAATTATTTAAACTCTAAATTAATACTTTTTAAAAAAATATTGTCTAAAAACAGTTATATAATTACAGATAAAAATATTCCTGAATTTAAAATAATAAATAAAATTGCACAAAAAAAAAAATTTAAAAAAATATTTATAGACTCTATTGATAAAGAGTATGACCTTTCTAATTTTAAACTTATTGGTGATTTTCAAAAGAAAAACCTAATAATGGCAATTAAAGCCTGCACAATCTTAGGGCTAAGTGAAAAAAAAATTATTTATTGTTTAGATAAATTAAAAAAATGTTAAAGGAAGACTTGAATTAGTTAAAGAATATCCCGATCAAACAAAAATATTTGTAGATTTTGCACATACGCCAGATGCAATAAAAACTGCAATAAATTCTTTAAAATCGTATTATAGTAAAGATGTAACTATTGTTTTTGGTTGTGGAGGTGAAAGAGATAAAAGTAAGAGAGAAAAGATAGGAAAAATAGTTAACAAACTTTGTAATAAAATATTTGTAACAGATGATAATCCAAGAAAAGAAAAACCAGAAAAAATAAGAAAAGCGATTATTAAACATATTAATAAAGAAAAAGTTTTTGAGATAGGTAACAGAATTTTAGCAATACATAAAGCAATTAGTAGTTCAAACACAAATGAAATAATTTTAATAGCTGGTAAGGGCCATGAAGATATACAAGATTATGGAAAAAAAAAAATTAAAATCTCTGACTTTAAAATTATTAATAATTATAAAAAAAAAATGAAATCAAAAATAAAAATTAATTCTCAACAAAATAATTTTATATTAAATAAAATTTTGAATAAAAAATCTCATAAAAGTTTTCTTGGGGTTTCAATAGACTCTAAATTGGTAAAAAAAAGAAATTTATTTGTAGCGATCAGAGGTAAAAAAAACGATGGTCATAATTTTATTAAAAAAGCAGTTTTTAAGGGAGCGTATAATTGTGTTGTATCGAAAAATACAAATAAAATTTCAAAAAACAAAATTATTAAAGTTTTGAACACCCATAACTTTCTAAAAAAATTAGCTTTTTTGAAAAGAGAATATTCAAATGGAAAAATTATTGCGGTTACAGGTAGCTCAGGTAAAACGTCAGTAAAAGATTTAATTGGAAATTTGCTCAAAAACTACGGAGAAACTTATTTTTCGCCAAAATCATTTAATAATTCTTATGGAGTTCCTCTTAGTTTGTGTAATCTTGAGCAAGAACATAAATTTGGTGTTTTCGAAATTGGAATGAGTAAAAAAGGTGAAATAGATGCCCTTTCGAAAATTGTAAAGCCAAATATTGCAATTATTACAAATGTAGCTGAGGCACACATTGAAAATTTTAAAAATTTAGATCATATAGCTAAAGCAAAAGGAGAAATAATTGACAATATTTCACCCTCAGGAAGTTTAATAGTTGATAGAGATAGTAAATATTATAAATATTTTAAATTCAAAGCCATTAAAAGAAAAATAAAATTAGTTTCGGTAGGTTTTAATAGTAAATCAGATATAAAAATAGTTAAGGTAAAGGACTTTTTTAGATATAAATTGGTAACAATTAGATCATTTAAAAAAGTATATAAAATAAAGATTAAAGACCAACTTCTAAAGAATATAACTTTTGCAATTGCAGCGCTAGAAATTTTAAATTTGAACATCAATAAGATAAAGAATAAATTTACAAAAATTAAAATTTTAGAAGGAAGAGGTAAGATATATAAAATTAAATATAAAAATTTAAATTTCAATCTAATAGATGAAAGCTATAATGCTAATCCATTGTCAATGAAACAGTCGATTTTAAATTTATCCAACATAAAAAATAATAATCATAAATATGTTTTGTTAGGAGATATGCTGGAGTTAGGAAAAAAGTCTCAAATATTACATAGGAAACTATCTCCAATTATTAATGGCTCAAATATAAATAAATTATTTATCCACGGGCACCACATCATGGAAACTTATAAAGATGTCAATAAAAACAAACGAGGTAATGTTTTACAGGATAAATCTGACTTTAAAGAAATATTACTACCAATTTTACAAAATAATGATTATTTGATGATTAAAGGCTCCAATGCTACAGGATTAAATAAAATTTCGAGGAATTTAACTAAAGGCAAAATTAATGCTATTTGAATTTTTAACTTCACTTGTTGATCAATATTCATTTTTGAATGTTTTCAAATATCTCACATTTAGAACTGGGCTATCTTTAATGACTTCATTGATAATTGTCTTTTTAATAGGCGGTCCTCTTATCAAATTTTTTTCAAAAATGGATATTACTGGACCTATACGACAAGATGGGCCGATCGATCATATAGTAAAAAAATCAGGTACACCAACAATGGGTGGAATCATTATTATAATTGGTATGTTAACAAGCACATTGCTATGGGCAGATCTTACAAATATTTATATTTGGTCATTAATATTTATATCACTCAGTTTAGGCGCTTTAGGATTTGCTGATGATTTGCTAAAAATAAAATTTAGAAATTCAATTGGACTTAATTCTAAACTTAAATTTTTTGGTCAATTTGTAATTGGATTAATTACCTTATTGATAATAATTAATTTTTCAGATCATGAATACATAGATAATATTTATTTCCCCTTTTTTAAAAACCTAATTATAGATCTTGGAATATTTTTTATACCATTTGGACTTTTCGTTATTATTGGTTCTTCAAATGCTGTAAATTTAACAGATGGACTAGATGGTCTAGCAACTGTTCCTATAATGTTAGTAGCGTTATCTTTCACATTTATAAGTTATGTTGTTGGAAATATTATTTTTTCTGAATACTTACAAATTCAATATATTCCAGGAGTTGGTGAAACTGCAATTTTTTGCGGAGCAATCGTAGGATCATGTTTAGGTTTTCTTTGGTATAATGCACCACCTGCAAAAATTTTCATGGGAGATACTGGATCATTATCTCTAGGAGGCTCTTTAGCGGCAGTCGCGATAATCGTTAAGCACGAGATAGTTCTAGCAATAATTGGTGGATTATTTGTTTTAGAAACTATTTCTGTAATCATACAGGTAATTTCATTTAAATTAACAGGAAAAAGGGTTTTTATGATGGCCCCTATTCATCATCATTTTGAAAAAAAAGGGTGGGCTGAGTCCACAATAGTTATTAGATTTTGGATCATCGCTATTATTTTAGCTTTAATAGGATTAGCTACACTTAAATTAAGATAATGAGTGAATCATATAATTTTAAGAGTAAAACATTTGCTGTTTACGGGTTAGGACTGACAGGAAAATCTGTAGTAAATTTTTTAAAAAAAAATAAAGCAAAAGAAATATTTATTTGGGATGATATAATACTTAAATCAAATTTAAAACTTAAGAAAAAATTTAAAATCAATATAAATTTAGTTGACTTTATAGTTATAAGTCCTGGAATAAATATCCAAAAATCTAAATTTAAAAAATTGTTATTTAAAAATAGAAAAAAAATTATAAGTGATTTGGATCTATTTTTTTTAAAAAATAAAGTTAAAAAATCAATTATAATTACAGGTACAAATGGAAAATCGACTACGTGTTCTTTAATTCATCACATTTTAACTAAAAACAAAATTAAAAATAAATTAGCTGGTAATATTGGAAAACCATTATTGAATCTAAAATACTCCAAAAATGAAATTTATGTTATTGAAGCTTCCTCTTTTCAATTAGAATACTCCCAATTTATAGAACCGTATTGCGCAGCAATTTTAAATATTTCTCAAGATCATTTAGATTGGCATGGTTCAAAAAAAAATTATTTAAATTCAAAAATTAAAATTTTTAACAATCAGACGAAAAATGATATCGCATTTTTGAATAATCCTAATTTGAAAAAAATTTATAGAAAAAATAAATTTTTAGGTAATCTACAGTTTATTAATAATGATCCAATAAAATATCAAGATATTCCCAATAAATATCTTCAACTTCAAGCAAATAAAGATAATGTAAAATTTGCATACACTATAACAAAATTTTTTAAAGTTAAAAAAAGAAACTTTTTAAAATCTTTAAAATCTTTTAATGGGCTGCCACATCGTCACGAAATTTTTTTAAAGCTCAAAAATTATACTTTTATAAATGACTCAAAAGCAACATCTTTTGAATCTACTAGTTTTGCTCTAAAATCAAATAACAATATTATTTGGATTACTGGCGGTCAGCCAAAAAAGAATGACAAAATAAATATTGATAAATTTAAAAAAAAAATCATCAAAACCTATATCATAGGAAATCATACAAATTATTTTGCAAAACAAATTAATAAAAAAATAAATTATGAAATTAGTAAAAATTTAATAGTAGCCGTAAAAAAAATTTTTAAGTCTTTCGAAAGAAAAAAAAATGTTACAATTTTATTTAGTCCTGCAAGCGCTTCTTACGACCAATATAAAAATTTTGTTGAAAGGGGAGAAAAATTTAAAAAATTGGTAAAATACTATGCTAAAAAAAATTTTTAATTCTGAAAGATTAAGTGATTATTGGAGAAATATTGATAAAAATATTTTGTTTAGTTTCTTAGCTTTATTTTTTTTAGGTGTTTTCTTCTCATTTTCTTCAACATCTTCACTTGCAGGAGAAAGATTAAACAAAGATTTTTACCACTACTTTTCAAAACATTTAATATTTTCGTTATTGGCGATTTCAGTAATGTTTTTCATCTCTTACATAAAAATATCGTTTTTTAATAAAACAATTTATCCGATATTTTTTATTTCATTAATTTTACTAATTTTAGTTCCTTTTTTTGGATTAGAAATCAAAGGTGCAAAAAGATGGTTAGATTTATTTTTATTTCGTTTACAACCTATAGAAATTATAAAACCTTTTTTTGTATTAATTACTGCTAATTTGATTAGTAACAGTAAAGAAAAAAATTCTAATTATTCTTTTTTTTTAAGTCTAATAGTATTATCAGCAATAATTATCTTGCTTTTAAACCAACCAGATATTGGCCAATCAATTTTGTTAATAACAACTTGGTTGTCTATAGTTTTTATTTCAGGAATTAAAATAAGTTATATTTTAGTTTTATTTGGGATATTAATTTTTTGCTCAATTGCTCTTTTGACAGTATTTCCTGAAAAATTTGGTTATATAACTCAAAGATTAAGTACTTTTTTTGATCCAACAAAAGGGGATAATTTTCAACCTGATAAAGCTTTAGCTGCAATAAAGCATGGAGGCCTTAAAGGCCAAGGTATGGGAGAAGGAATTTTAAAAGACAGTGTTCCCGAGGCACACACGGACTACATAATAGCAGTTATAACGGAAGAATTTGGCTCTGTAATTTCAATATTGGTAATAACTATCTTTTTATATATTTCTTATAAAATAATTAAAAATTGTATGAAAATTTCTGATAAAAATTCAAAAATTTCTCTTTGTGGTTTATCTTCTTTATTAATTTTTCAAACTTTCATACACATTGGTGTTAACACAAGTTTATTACCAACGACAGGTATGACATTACCATTTTTAAGTTATGGCGGGTCTTCTTTAATCGGTAGCTCAATTTTAGCTGGAGTAATTTTGAACTTAACAAAAAATAGATTTAAATATGAATGAAAAAAATAATGTAATTATTGCAACAGGAGGTACCGGAGGACATATTTTTCCAGCGGTTAGCCTTGCTAATTATCTAAATAAAACTGGATTTAAATCAAATTTAACTTCTGATAAGAGAGGCGCAAAATATATTGATAACACATTGCTTACAAATACAAAAATAATAGATAGCTCATCATTAAATAAAAATAGAAGATTTTTCTCTATTTTCAAAATTTTAAGTGCCATTTTCGAGTCAATAGTTTTCATAATCAAAACTAAACCAAAATTTATTTTTGGAATGGGCGGATACGCTTCCTTTCCAGTATGTGTAGCTGGAATAATTTTACGAATTCCTTTTTTAATTTATGAAAATAATTTACTTATAGGAAAAGCTAACAGATTTTTATCACCTTTTGCAAAAAAAATCTTAGTTTCATATAAAGATATCGAAGGAATTAATGAAAAATATAAAAGTAAAATTATTATAATAGGAAATATTTTGAGAGAAAAAATAATTAATCATTCAGAAACAAATGACACAGATATAAATAGTAATTTAAATATATTAGTACTAGGAGGGAGTCAGGCTGCAAAAGTATTTGCTGAAATATTACCGGATATATTTATCAGATGTAAAAAAAATAAAATTAATTTAAGGATTTTTCAACAGTGTTTGGAAGATCAAAAAAAAGATTTATCAGAAAATTATAAAAATAATAATATTGATTACGAACTTTTTAGTTTTACATTTGATATCCTAAAATATTACAATTTATCTAATCTTGTAATTACTAGAGCTGGGTCTTCTGCTCTAGCCGAACTTTTAAATTGTAAAATTCCTATAATTTCAATACCATTAGCTTCTTCTTCCGAGAATCATCAGTTTAAAAATGCTAAATATTTTATGGAGAAAGGCTTTGGCATCATGATTGAAGAAAAAGATTTAAAAAACAAGCTATTTAATTTGCTTCAATCCATACATAAAGATAAATCAGTGTTAAATTCAATTAAAACAAATCAGAAAAAACACTCTGATAAAAATGTTTTTGTGAATATTAAAAAAGAAATAACTAAATTATTTTATGAAAATTAATATTGGTCAAAAGGAAATTATACATTTTATCGGTTTAGGAGGTATAGGTATGAGCGGTTTAGCTCAAATTATGAAGATTATGGGTTTTAATGTTCAAGGTAGTGATCTTAGTATGAACAAAAATATCGAAAATTGCAAAAAATTAGGAATAAAATTTTTTTTGGGGCAGAAGAAAAAAAATATAAAAGATGCAACAATTCTTGTTAAGTCTTCAGCTATTAAAACTAATAATCCAGAGGTTAGAGAAGCAAAGAAAAAAAAATTACCAGTTTATGAAAGGGTTGAAATGCTTTCAAATATCGTATCATTAAAAAAAAATATAATTATTTCTGGCTCACACGGAAAAACTACAACAACTTCGTTAGTTTCAAAAATACTTTTAGAGTCTAGATTAGATCCAACAATAATAAACGGAGGGGTTATTAATTCAATAAAAAACAACGCAAAACTTGGAAAAGGAGATTGGGCTGTATTAGAAGCAGACGAATCTGATGGTAGTTTTTTAAAGCTTCCCATCAACTATTCTATAGTTACAAATATTGATAAAGAACATATAGATTTTTATAAAAATTATACAAATTTAGAAAATAGTTTTATCAAATTTATTAATAAAACTCCGCCCATTGGTAAATGTATTATTTGCATAGATGATAAAAATATAAAAAAACTTAAAAAGAAGATTAAAACAAAAAATATATTAACATATGGTTTTAACTCAAATTCAGATTACCAAATTATTAAGCCAAAATATAATATCAACAACTGCAAATTTGATCTTATTGTTAAAAATTTTTTAGGAAAAAAAATGATTATAAAAAATATAATTTTAAATCTTATAGGCAAGCATAACATATTAAATTCTGTTGCAGCGATTAGTGTATGTTTAAATTTAGGAATTAAAATCAAGATTATTAAAGAAGCTTTACTTAAATTTACAGGAGTACAACGAAGAATGACCAAAATATTTGAGAAAAATAATAATGAATTTTATGACGATTATGCTCACCACCCAACAGAGATTTATTCAGTCTTAGAGGGAATAAAAAAGGTTGCTAACAAAAAAAAAATAACATCAGTTTTTCAGCCCCATAGATTTAGTCGAGTAAATTTATTAAAAAAAGAGTTTTCAAAATCATTTAAATTTTCAGATAGAGTAGTTTTATGCCCTATTTATGCTGCGGGTGAAAAAGTAAGTAAAAACTTTGATTTAATTAAATTTGGCAAGATGATTTCATTAAATTCAAATGCAAATGTTGTTATTGTTAAAGATGAAGTTAATTTTAAAAACTTTTTAAGGAAAAATTTAGTTACAAATGAAATAATAATCGGTATGGGTGCTGGTACAATATCTAATTGGATGAGAAATTTAAAAAAATCTTTATGAATTTAAATGAAAATAATTTGAAAAAAAAATTTGGTAAAAATATTTTTTTTGAGGAGAACTTATCAAATTATAGTTGGTTTAATCTTGGTGGCCCAGCTAAAATATTTTTTAAGCCAGAAAATATTGATCAACTATCTAATTTTTTAAAACTTATCAATAATTCTCACAAAATTACGTGTTTAGGAGCTGGATCTAACACATTAATAAGAGATGGTGGATTTAGTGGAGCAGTAATTAAATTAAGCCCAAAATTTTCTTTTATAAATCAACTAGATGATAATACTTTAGAAGTTGGTGCTGGTACTTTAGATAAAACTTTGTCAAGTTATGCAGCAGAAAATTCAATTACAAATTTTGAGTTTCTATCTTGTATCCCTGGTTCAGTTGGAGGCTCTATCAAAATGAATAGCGGTTGCTATGGAAATGAAATCTCAAATATACTGATTTCCATTAAAGGAATAGATTTTAAAGGAAACATTACTGAAATTAATAGAAAGGACATAAAATTTTTTTATAGAGGCACTAGTTTACCTGAAAATTTGATAATTTTGTCTGCAAAACTTCGTGCTGATTTTGGTGATAAAAATTTAATTAATGAAAAAATTAAAAAATATTCTAGAGAAAAGAAAGAAACTCAGCCAAGTCAAATTAAAACTTGCGGAAGTACTTTTAAAAATCCAAAAGATAAAAAAGCTTGGAAATTAATTAAAAATTCAAATTGTAATCTTGTCTCATTTGGTAAAGCGAGTATATCAAAAAAGCACTGTAACTTTTTCGTAAATGAAGGTGGTGCATCATCAGAAGATATTGAAAAATTAATTAATTTTGTTAGGCAAAAGGTATTCGAAAAACATAATATTAATCTAGATTTAGAATTAAAAATAATCGGTGAAACAATTAAAAATGGCTAAAAAAAAAATTTTGGTAGTTTTAGGTGGAAATTCGAAAGAGAGAGAAATTAGTATTAAAACAGGTAAAGCGTGTTTGGCAGCTATTAAAAGACTGGGTTACAAAGTAGAATTATTTGACCCAAAAATAAAACCTTTCTTTGATATAAAAAAAAGCAGGTCAGATATTATTTTTAATGCTCTACATGGAGAAGAAGGTGAAGACGGTTATGCCCAGAGTTTTTTCGAATACTCAAAAATTCCTTATACCCACTCTGGTGTTTTATCTTCTATGAATGCGATGAGTAAACTAGTTTCAAAAAAAATATTTATTAAAAATAAGATAAGAACACCAATTTATGCTGTTATTAATAGAAAAAATTATATTGTTTCAAAGCTAAAAAATATTTTAAAAATAAAAAAATTACATTTTCCAATAGTAGTTAAGCCTAATAATGAGGGTTCAAGTATTGGTGTAAAAATTTGTAAAAATTTTAAAAATTTAAAAAAAAATATAAATATACTATTAAAAAATTACGATACTTTAATATTAGAAAATTTTATTGATGGACAAGAAATTCAGGTTGCTGTTTTAAATGGCAAAGCACTAGGGGCCATTGAACTAAAGCCGAAAAGAAAATTTTATGATTACAAAGCTAAGTATTTAAAATCAGCCAAAACAGATCATATAATGCCAGCAAATATTACAAAAAAAAAATATATTGAAGTTCTTAAGATTGCTGAGAAAACGCATAAAATTTTAAAATGTAGAGGAGTTACAAGGTCTGATTTTAAATTTATTAATAACAAATTTTATCTTTTAGAAATTAATACTCAACCAGGGATGACAGACTTATCACTAGTTCCTGAAATTGCTAGCTACAACAAAATTTCCTTCGATAAACTTGTACAAAAGTTAATTTTAGATGCAAGCTTAACTAAATGAGAAAATTTTTAATTATTTTATCTTCAATATTCTTAATAGTAACTCTTACAACATTTAATCCAAATTTTTTTAACGCAGGTTTAAATTTTTTTGGAATAAAACAAATTGAAATTAAAAACCTCAAAGTTATGGATAAACAAAAGATAAAAAAAATATTTTATAATGAATTATCTGGTTCTAATTTATTTATTTTAGATGAAAAGATAATAGATAAAATTATCAGAGAAAATGAATTAATAGATTTTATAGAATTTAAAAAAATTTATCCTTCGAAACTTGAGGTAATAGTTCATGAAAAAGAAACAATAGCTATACTCAATTATAAACAAAAAACTTTTTATCTTACTAAAGATGGAGAGGAAATTAGATATTTTAAAAATTCAATTTTGGAAAAGTTGCCTAATATTTTTGGCAAACAAAAAAACTTTTTGAAAATTTATACTGCTTTAATCGAACTAGAATTTCCGATTTCAGAAATAAAATCATTTTACTATTTTGATATTGGTAGATGGGACATTATTTTTAAAAATGACAAAATTATTAAATTACCTGTCAAAAATTTTATTTTTAGTTTAAAAAATTATATAGAATTAAGTAAAACAATTAATCATGAAAAATATTCTATTTTTGACTATAGAATTAAAGATCAATTAATCTTGGAATAAATGGATAAATTAGAAAAAAAAAACCTTTTCGTAGAAATAAATGACAATAATTTTTTAGTTGCAATTGGCGAACATGATGATGAATTAAATTTTAAAATTATAGATAAAGAAATATTTAAACCGTCTGGCTTTAAAAATGGAAAAATAACAAATTTAGATACAACTGTAACTAATCTTAAAAAAACAATAAATAAAATTGAAGACAGATCCGGTCTTCTGTTTTCAAATGTTAATATAATTATAAATCAAAGTGATTTTGATTGTATTAATGTAAATGGATTTAAAAAATTAAATGGAAACCAAATTTTATCTGAGGATATTTCATATATATTAAATGATGTAAAATCTAAACTAGTTGAATCTGAAAAACATAAATCAATTATTCAACTTTTTAACACTAAATATATTTTGGATAAAAAAATAATTAAAAATCTTCCTATTGGTTTATATGGTGATTTTTATTCACATCAGCTAACTTTTTTTATGATTAATAACAATGATCTTAAAAATCTTGAAACTTTATTTAACAGATGCAATTTGAGTTTTAATAAGATAATTTTTAAAAGCTTTACTGAGGGTGTCAAAATAGTAAATAAAGAAAAAAAAGATACTTTCATTAAAATTATTATAAATAAAGAAGAGTCACAGTTAATCTTTTTTTCCGAATCATCTTTTTGTTTTTTTCAAAAATTTGATTTTGGTTCAGATATTATATTAAAAGATATTTCAAAAGTTTGTTCTTTAGAAATGTTAAAAGTTCAAAATATAATCTCAGATACTAATTTTAATATTCATGATGAAAACGCTTATGTTGACAGAAAGTATTTTGACAAACACAATTTTAGAAAAATAAGTTTTAAATATTTAGTTGAAATTTCATCAGCAAGAATAGAGGAAATGTTAAATATTATATTTAACAAAAATAAAAATTTAAGTAATATTATATATAAAAAAATTCCAATATATTTGTCTATTGAGGATAAGATTATTGTTTTAAATTTTAAAGATATTTTTAATAAATATCTAATTGACTCTAATTTAAATTTCGAAAACTCAATTGAGGAAGATCCTTTTACATCTATCGAGATATTTGGTGAACTTTTAGTCAAAGGGTGGGCTAAGGAAGCCATCCCAATTGTAAATAAAAAAAGATCTTGGATTTCTAGGATATTTTCCAGTTTATTTGAGTAAAATTGTTATTTTTTGAAACATTTGTTGTTTTAAGATAATGAAGCTGATTTTATATATATCAACAATGTTATTTACTAATCAAAAGACAATCAACAAAACTATAAAACTAACTGGAATAGGTTTACATAACGGCATTAAAGCTGATCTTGTAATTAAACCCGCTGAAGAAAATTTTGGAATAAATTTTTGTAGAGTAGACGTAGATGAAAAAGATTTAATCAATGCCAATTTTAAAAATGTAATTGAACCAATCTTGTGTACTAAAATTTCAAACAAAAATGGGGTTACTGTTTCAACTGTAGAACATTTGATGGCAGCTTTTTTTGGAGAAGGGATCGACAATGCTTTAGTCGAGGTCAATGCATCAGAAATTCCGATTCTTGATGGATCTGCTAGTGAGTTTGTAGATGCTATTAGATCTGCAGGTATAAAAGAACAATCAGCACCAAAACAATTTATTAAAGTTGAAAAAAAAGTTGAAGTCAAAGATGGGAAAAAATTTATTTCAATTGAACCTGCTAATAATGACTTAATAATAGATTTCGAAATTGTTTACCAAAATCCATTAATAAGGACCAGAAGAAAAGAATTCAAATTAAGCCAAGATAAATTATCAGAAATTTATAACTCTCGTACATTTTGTCTTTATGAGGATATAGATCTTATTAAAAGCAAAGGATTAGCCAAAGGTGGATCTTTAGAAAATGCAATTGTTGTAAAAGATAATGAGATACTAAATGAAGATGGCTTGAGAAACAGACATGAATTTGTTTATCACAAAATTTTAGATTGTATAGGTGATTTAATGTTGTCTGGTAATAGAATAATTGGTCATGTAATAACTTCTCAAGGCGGGCATGCCCTTACGAACAAATTACTTATAAAATTTTTCTCTGACAAATCAAATTGGTCACTAAAAAGTAGTAAATCAATTAATGAAAAAGCTCAAATTAATCAAACGTCAAAAAAATCACTTGCGGTTAGCGTATAAAAAACAAAATTTTACCTAATATAATTTTTTTGATATGAATTTAAAATGTATCAAAAACTATTTTTAATTTTTTTTCTTATTTTGTTTATTACTGATTGTTCAAAAAAAAAAGATAATTTATCAATAAAGCCTCCTGATGAAAGAGAAAGTTACAAAATTTATAATGAGGGTTTGGAGGCCATGCAAAGTGGTGAATTTTTTTTCGCTGCTCAAAAATTCTCCGAAGCAGAAAAAATCTTACCTATTATAGAACATTCAGCAAAGGCATTGCTTATGCAAAGCTATTGTTTTTATAATATAAATTTTTATGATGAAGCTATTTCATCTTTAGAAAATTTTGTTAGAAAGTACCCAGCAGATGAAAATATTCAATATGCCAATTATTTAATTGTTATTTCAAATTACGAACAAATACTTGACGAAAAAAAAGATTTAAAACCACTTTTAAGAACGAAAGAATTAGTCGAAGAATTTATAGAAAAATATCCTGATACTGACTATTCTCTTGATTTAAAATTTAAATTAAGTTTGATAAAAAATCAATTAGCAGCAAAAGAAATCTATGTTGCTAAATATTATATTAAAACACAAAAATGGATCCCAGCTATTAATAGATTAAAGGTCGTAATTAATGATTATGAAGATACTATTTTTGTCGAAGAAGCATTACATCGATTAGTAGAAATTTATTATAACTTAGGTTTAACTGGAGAAGCGAAAAAAACAGCTAAAATTTTAGGATATAATTATAACTCTAGCGAATGGTATGAAAATTCTTATATGCTTTTAAATAAAGATTATAAAAAAGAAAAGGAACAACTAGAAAAAAAACTAAAAAAAGAAGAGCCTGGTTTAGTAAAAAGAACAATAGATAAAATTTTAAAAAAATGAAAAGTGAAGATATAAAAAAAAAATATAATAAACAAAAAAAGTTATTACTCAAATATAATCATAATTATTTCAATTTAGACTCTCCATTAATATCTGACTCTAAATATGATAAAATTAAGAGAGATGTTATTAAAATGGAGCAAGATTTTCCATTTCTAAAAGAAAAAAAATCTATTCAAGATCAAGTTGGTGCACCAGTAACAAAAAAATTTAAAAAGATTAAACATTCAAAACCAATGCTCTCACTTTCCAATACTTTTAATGCTGATGGTATTAAGGATTTTACAAGTAAAATCTCAAATTATCTTAATATTGAAAATAAAAATTTTGATTTTTCCTCAGAATTAAAAATAGATGGAATATCAGCTTCTCTGACTTATGATAATGGAATTCTAGTTAAAGGACTATCTAGAGGCGACGGTATAACGGGAGAAGATATTTTAGAAAACTTAAAAACAATTAGTCAAATACCAAAAAAGATATCCGATGTTAATCTACCTAAATTGCTGGAAATTAGAGGAGAAGTGTACATAGGAAAAAAAGATTTTAAAAAATTAAAAAAAAATTTTGCTAACCCAAGAAATGCTGCTGGAGGATCTTTAAGACAAAAGGATCCGAAGGAAACAAAAAAAATACCCTTAAAATTTTTCGCATACGGTTTTGGTATAATAAATCCCATGATTTACAAAACACAATCAGAGTTTATTTCGAAATTAAAAAAATGGGGATTTAATGTAAATCCTCACAATATTTTAGTAAATGGTATTAATGAAATTGAAAAACATCATAAAAATATTGAGTCATTAAGATCTTCCCTTGACTATGACATTGACGGATTAGTTTTTAAAATTAACGACTTAAATTTACAAAAAAGACTGGGTAACACTTCAAATTCACCTAGATGGGCAACAGCATATAAATTTTCATCAGAGAAAGCTATCTCAGTTATAAAAGATATTGTAATTCAAGTTGGTAGGACAGGCGCTATCACTCCTGTGGCAAAAATAGAACCTGTGACTGTAGGTGGAGTCGTCGTATCCAATGCAACATTACATAATGAGGATGAAATTAATAGAAAAGATGTAAGAGTTGGAGACACTATAATAGTACAGAGAGCAGGAGACGTGATTCCTCAAGTAGTCTCCGTTGATTTTGATAAACGAAAAAAAAGTTTAAAAAAATTTATTTTTCCAAATAAATGTTTGTGTGGAAGCAAAATTCAAAAAGAATTTAATTTATCTACTAAAAAAGAAGATGCAGTAAGAAGATGCACCAAAGGATATGATTGCTCTTTTATTGCAAAAGAAAGATTAAAACATATTGTTTCCAAAGAAGCTTTTAATATTGATGGTTTAGGAAAAAAAGTGATTGATCAATTTTGGAAATTAAATTTTATAAAAAATCCATCAGATATTTTTGAACTTAATTTCAACAAAATAAAAAAACTAGACGGTTGGGGCGATCTTTCTGTAAAAAATCTTAAACTAGCCATAGATCAAGCAAAAAATATTTCCTTAAATAGGTTTATTTATTCAATAGGAATTAGACATATTGGACAAGAAAATGCTAAAATCCTTGCAAGTTTTTTTAAATCTATCGATCAATTTTCAAATATTCTTGGAAAAAACTATAGACACGAAATCCTAAAAAATTTAAATGATTTAGATGGAATAGGTGAAACTCAAATCTCATCTCTTAAGAATTATTTTAACAATAACAAAAATGTTGAAATTGTTCAAAAATTAATAACAAAATTAAATGTTCAAGATTTTAAGGAAATAAATATAAAAGGAAAACTTAGTAACACAAATGTAATGTTTACTGGAGGTTTTGAAAAAATTAGCAGGTCAGAGGCAAAAACTCTAACGGAAAATTTAGGCGGAAAGGTTCTCGGATCTGTTTCTAAGAAATTAAATATTTTAGTCGTAGGAAACTCCAAACCAACAAAAAAGAAAATTGAAAAGGCAAAAGAGCTTAAAGTTAAAATTTTTTCTGAAAACGAGTGGTATAAACTTTTAAATATTTGAGCAGGATTTTTTTAAAAAATTTAATTCCTTTTTATCCATATATTTTTTAAGATTCTTGTAAACGTCTTTATGATATCTATTTAGCCATAAAATTTCTTTCTTATTCAATAATTTTTTTATAATCAAATTTTTGTCAATCGGAGCAAAAGTAAGATTATTAAATTTCATTCCTTTTTTTATTTTTTTTGTATAAATCAAATTTTCAATACGTAATCCAAACTCACCTTTTTTATAATATCCAGGTTCATTCGAAAGTACCATACCTGGTTTTAACTTCACTTTATTAAATTTAGAAATTGATTGTGGACCTTCATGAACATTTAAAAAATAGCCAACACCATGACCAGTTCCATGTGAATAGTCTAATTTTATTGAGTTTAAATTTTTTCTAGCAATTTTATCTAATATAGATCCAGAAGTATTTTTTTTTATTTTATAATTAGATAAATTAAGATGGCCTTGTAAAACTTTGGTAAAAATTTTTTTTATCTTTTTACTCTTATTATCTAAACAAATAGTTCTTGTAACATCTGTTGTGCCATAATGGTATTGCCCTCCAGAATCTACTAAGTAAATATTTCCTTGTTTAAGAATTCTATTAGTTTTTTTGGTCGCATTGTAATGCACAATAGCTCCATTTGGGCCAGTGCTTGATATAGTAGGAAAACTTGGGTACTTGAATTTTTTAAATTTTTTTCTAAATTTTAAAAGTTTTTCTTGAGCAGTTAACTCAGTAATTTTTCTTTTTTTATAATTATTTCTTATCCAGAAAAGAAATTTTGTTAAAGCAGCACCATCGTATTCATGTATCTCTTTGATGTTTTCAAGCTCAATTCTATTCTTTTGTGATTTAAAAAAATAAATAGGGTCAATTTTTTGTGAAATGTTGTTACCTCTTTTAATTATATTTTTGTAAAAAATTGAGCAGGTAAGATCATCTATTAAAAAATTTTGACTTTTGATTCTTTTTAAAAAATTTTCTAATTCATTAATTTTATAAATGTTAACAAAACTTAGTTTTTTTTTAAATTTTGAATCAATTTTATCTAAATTGCAGAATAAATAAAATCTCATTTTTTTATCAATAAGGAGATAACAATTCGGGAGAGGAGAATAATCCGAGTCATGGCCTCTTATATTTAATAACCAAGCAATATTTTCAGATGATGTTACAAACATTATATCTATTTTATTTTGTATGAAGTATTTTTTCAGGTTTTTAACTTTGCTCAAACAACTTTTGCCAGCTACTTTCTTATCTAAAACATAAAATTTTTTTTTATTTTTAAAGTTTTTTTTCTTTTCTCTAACAAGTTTAACAAGATTATTATTGACAGCGATAGACTCAAAACCAAGTTTTTTTGCAAATTTTTTCATAAAATATTCATTGAACAGTTTTGGATCGAATCCAATTCTATTGTTTTTTAGTTTTAAATTACTTTTTTTTATTAAAAGAGGGTGTGGCAAAATTTTAAAATTTCTTCCACTTTCATTATTTGCTTGCACTGTGTACCTGCCGTCTACAAATAAAAAGTTTCTTTTTTTAAGGATTAATGCCAGACCAGATGACCCTGAAAAATTAGTAACGTATTGCAAATCATCTTGATGCAATGGTACGTATTCATTAAAAAATTCATCATTTTTTGGAATTAAATATCCATCCAAATCAAATTCCTTCAATTTATTTTTAATTTTTCTTATTTTTTCCATTTTATTAATTTTTTTTTAAGCCTATCCCATCCAGGACTTCTATATTCGTCTCCTAGCTCAATTGAATTGTCTTGGTTAAAATCAAAATCATCACTATTTTCTTTTTCTACAGTTTCATTTTTTTCAATATTATTTTCTGGTAATTCATTTATGAACCTCGAGGGAACAGCATCCATCCAATCGCCCTGATAAGCTCTTCTCATTGCAAAAGATAAATAAGCTTCTTTTTTTGCTCTTGTAATACCAACATAGGCTAGTCTTCTTTCTTCCTCTAAAGCAAAATCACCTTTCTCTTGCAAAGATTTTTGATGAGGAAATAAACCCTCTTCCCAACCAGGTAAAAAAACAACATCGAATTCCAAACCTTTAGCTGCATGCATAGTCATTAGATTTACTTTTTCACCTTCCCACTCTTGATCAGCTGAAGTAGCTAAAGACACATGCTCCAAAAAATCCTGTAAATTCTCATAATCTTGCATGGCTCTTAACAATTCTTTTAAGTTTTCAAGCCTATTTTCATTCTCTAAATCCTTTTTATTTTTCAAAGAGGATGAGTAACCCGACTCATCTAAAATTAATTTTAACAAGTCATAATGTTTAATTTTTTTTGCATCATTTCTCCATTTCTCTATCATTTTGATCAAAACAGAAAATGTTTTTTTAATTTTTGGTTTGAATTGATCTAATTTGATTAAATTTACTATAGAGTCCTCTAGACATAATTTTTCTTTAGATCCGTATTCGTATATTTTTTTTAGAGTAGCATCACCGATACCTTTTTTAGGAGCGCCAATTACTCTTTCCAATGCTAAATCATCAAATTTTTGATTAACAATTCTTAAATAACTTATTGCGTCCTTTATTTCGGCTCTTTCATAAAATCTTATACCGCCTAAAACTCTATATCCTATGCCAATTTTAAGAAATCTTTCTTCAAACTCTCTAGTTTGGTAAATAGCTCTAACAAGAATGCATACATTATTTAATGAGTATTTTTTTTTAATTTTAGTTTCAATTATATCACTTACTCCTGTGGCTTCGTCTTTTCCACTGCTATAACAGTTTAATTTAACAAGATCACCATCATTTCCAGAGGACCAAAGTTTTTTGCCCACTCTACTATTATTGTTTGAAATTAAACTGGATGCTGTCTCTAAAATATTTTTTGTAGATCGATAATTTTGCTCTAATTTATAAACTTTACAATCTGAATAAATTTTATCAAATGTTAAAAAGTTTTTAATTTCAGCACCCCTCCAACTATAAATTGACTGATCATCGTCCCCAACACAGCATATGTTTTGATTAGAGTTTACAAGTAAATTTAACCATTTATTTTGAATAAAGTTTGTATCCTGATATTCATCAACTAAAATATACTTAAAATTTTTTCGATATATTGCAGCAATATCATCATTATTTTCAAATAATTTCACTGTAAATAAAATTAAATCACCAAAATCCATTGCATTTAAATCTTGTGTTTTCTGCTGATAAATTGAATAAACTTTTGAAATTTGAGACTCTAACGTATTGTTTTTATTAACCTTTACATCTTTATGAGTTAATCCTTTATTTTTCCAATTATCTATAAAAGAAATAATAAATTGAGGAGATATTTTTTTTGCATCTATATTCTCAGCTTCACATATTTTTTTTATTAATTTTTTTTGATCATCTGTATCAAGTATTGTAAAATTACTTTTAAAGCCTATAGCCTCTGCGTGTCTTCTTAAAAATTTAACGCTAATCGAGTGAAATGTGCCAAGCCAAGGAACAGCACTATTTTTGCCCTTAATAAATCCTAAAACTCTATTTTGCATTTCTTTTGCCGCTTTATTTGTAAAAGTCACGCATAAGATTTGATTGGGCCATGCTCTTTTTTCACTTATTATGTAAGCTAGTTTGGTAGTAAGTACTCTTGTTTTTCCAGATCCAGCACCAGCGACAATCAAGTTTGGTCCCTCAGTATCTAATACAGCTTTTTTTTGCACGTTATTTAAGTTATCTAATAATTTATTTTCAGATGACATGACTTTTAACTTTTATACACTACTCAGAATAATAAAAAAGATGATAATTAATACCTTTCTTTAAAGGTGTAATAGAACTTATTTAGGCTTAGTCATTTGAATTGGATCCATAATCTTATCATATTCTTTTTCCGAAATAAGATTAGTTTTCAAAACTTCTTCTTTTAA
>MDTB01099483.1_pt1 | contig 25469 bp, 21 predicted proteins | sample 811161 | NCBI WGS metagenome assembly MDTB01 (sample SAMN05326650, study PRJNA326480) | marine metagenome | isolation source: seawater | place: Mediterranean Sea | collected 2009
CCAAAGTAAAATAAAAGGACAAATTACTGGGGCTTTAATTTATCCAGTAGCAATATTAGTTTTAGCAGTTACTATAAGTCTCGCCCTTTTAATTTTTATAGTTCCTACATTTGATGAAATGTTTAAGGGTATGGGAGCTGAACTACCTGCTTTGACATCCTTTATGTTGACACTATCAAAAATAGTAACCTCTTTCAGTTTTTTGTTAATTGCTCCAATTACATTATTTATAAGTTTTTATCTTTTTAATATAAGTTATTCAAGTAAATCAGGAAGAAAAGTTATAGATAATTTTGTTTTAAAAATTCCTCTTTTTGGAGATTTAATTTTAAAATCTGAATTGGCTTCAATGTCTGATACGTTAAGCACATTAATAAATTCAGGGATTTCAATAGTTGAAGCTATTGATAGATGCATAAATGCTTCTAATAACGAAATAATAAGGATCGCTTTAAGAAGATCAATTTCTTTGGTGACACAGGGAGAAGAATTAAGCACATCATTAGAGACAGCAAAAGTAATTCCAAGATTACTAGTATCGATGATTAGGATTGGAGAAGAAACCGGAGCTTTATCTTTTATGTTAGAAAATCTTTCAAATTTTTACAAAAGAGAAGTTGAGGAGGCAGTTACTGTTTTAACAAAAGCGATGGAACCTGCAGTCATTTTTGTTGTCGCAGCGATTGTGGGTACAATAGTTATTTCGCTTTATTTACCGATGTTTAGTCTCATAAATGAAATGGGTTAATCATTTTTTAAAAATGATGTATCCATTTTAAAAGATTTTTTCTTTTCATCATCTAGATTATCTTTTTGTTTATTCAATTTAGATTCATTATCTATCGAGTTTTTTATATTATTTTCAGGCTTCCCTTTAATTTTTAAATTAGGTAGAGGAGGTAAATCTTTTTTATTTTCTTCACTTTTAGTTTTCTTTTCTGAGTTATCTTTAATTTTTAAATTAGGTAGAGGAGGTAAATCTTTTTTCTTTACTTCATTTTTAATTTTCATTTTCATTTCTTCATTCCCTTTAATAGTTTGATTTTCTTGCTTTAATTTCTTGGAATAATTTATTTTCTCAATATCATCCTTGTATAAATAATTTTTTGCTATAAATTCTCTATTTAATGATTCATCTTCCAATACATTATTTTTTATTAAAGATAAACCTAAACCAATAAATTTCGACATTGAAGTTTGATTTATTTCGTCAGGGTTATATGAAAATTCTTTAAGACAAAAATTATTTATTGGAGAAATTAATGCAACATCCATTTTTAAACTTTTACCCAATATCTCAACAAGGTTTTTATGTTGACTATTTCTTCCAGACAAGAATATTTTCAATTTTTTATTAAGATTGTTATTATTTAAAAAATTTATAAGAGATTCATTTATTTCTTTTAATAAGACTTTTAAATCAAGTTTAGATAAAGGATGATAATTGTCTGACTTTCTTGTATCTTTAGAATGATTGTTTTTTCATCTTTTATAGTATTCATTTTTTTCATATCTTCTATGGAAGGAAAATTCCTAATAGAGGCTAATCTTTTTATAAATAAAGGGCCAGATTCATCAAAAATTATAAGTTGACTGAATTCATCTAATAAATCAATTGAAACTAATAATTGATTATCATTTAATTTCTCTATTTCAGTTTTTAGTAAGTTTGCGATACACGAATGACTCATCTGTAAAGAACATATTTCTAGATTTGCATTTTTAATTGAATCAAGAATAATATCAACATTTTTTTTCGGTATTGATGTTAAAAAATATTTATCATAAATTTTATTTTTAGTTTCGTTTTTAGGTAAGTTAGTTTTTTTTATCTCAAAATCTGAATTTTCTAAGGATATTGGTATTTGAATTCCGGAATTTGGATTTTCAATAAAGCTGTTTGATTCGTCTTCATTTACTTCTTCTGGAATATCAATTAACCTTGTATAACATGCATCTGAAGGTAAACATATTGCGACTCTATTTGTATATAGTTTTTGTTCATTAATAATGTTTTTTAGAAAAAGACCTAGGGAAATAGGATCAGAGGGTATCGACTTATCTAAAGCTTCTTTGGGAAGCTCTTGTTTAAATACTTTTTTTATATACAACTTATTTTTGTAGGATTTAGCAATCCCAATATTTATAAAATCATTTCCTATCTCAATCAAAATAATTTTACTACTAATTTTTCTAAAGATTTCTAAAAAAAAATCTTTAATATCTTTAACTTTATATTCGCTAAATTTTTTCTTTGTTTGTTTTGATGAATTCATAATTTACAGAAAGGTTTAGGCCTACAAAAAATTCTCCTTACTGGAGTAGCATTAACTGATACTCCATTTTCTGGTTTGGCGTAAAGGATGTAAATTCCTGGTTTACCTTCAGCATTTGCTAACTGTGAATAATTACTCTCAGTAAGAGTAGTTGGTTTAATACATATTTTATATGATTTTGGGATTGCTTTAGTATCAATTGATGGAATACTCCATTCCAATGAGGGTAATGAAGTACATTTTAAATTTAGAATAAAAGATTTATCTATACCTGGCTCAGAAATGATTTCGATAATCGAATCAAAAGCATAATTTATTTGGTAGTGATCATTGAGCATATCTTTCTTTACTTCATTAGATTCTTCAACTTTTTCATTTAAAGGTTGAAAGAATCTAGAAGTATATTGTGTAACCATTACTGTTATACCAGTGAAAGCAGTTAACATAAATACTGCTAAAACTAATTCTGGCAATGTCATTCCTTTATTTTTCTTTTTTTTATATTTCATAATTCATAATTCATTCATTAAACTTCAGAGATTCTATTTCTTGATTAAGATTTTTAATATCTACCGAGTTGTAACCAGCATCTATTAAAATCTGCCTTTCTTCATTTGTAAGAGAGTATCTTCCAACTTTTTTTAATGCTTTATCAGTTAAATTAATTGCAATAAGCATGGCAACAGTAACTGCAGACATAATTACAGATCCAATCAAAGCTGAAATCATTTATTTAATTCATAAGGACAGAATGTCTCCTGCTTTAAATAACATGAAAATAAATTGAAACTTTGAAGATTATTTTTCTTTATTAAAACTCTATGATTAAGTTGCCTATTTACTAAAACACAACTATTTATAAATAAAGAACTTATTGAAGGTGTCTGTGTTCCTGTAGATAAAAATAATTCTCCATCTTCATATAAAGTATCGTTTAAATTTTCTTTCACATTAGAGCATACCTCTGAATCTGGTCCTGAATAATTATGTAAAATATTCAAAATCCTCCTGTCATAGCTTGGTAATGATGATTGATAATATTCATTTTTTTTAAAGGTACTCAAAAGCATTAAATTATTCAAATTATTTCCTATTTGCATCATTGCAGATATGCCTGAGATCATTGCAATCCCTAATCCCACATATAAGTATGTCATAATAAATAAAAGTAATAATTCATAAAAGTAGTTTGGTTAGAGCTTCCCATAGATTGTCATCATAAGTTTTATTTGTAGAATAGATCCCAGACTGGGATCACTATTTTGATCATTAAATTTCACATTTATATCATCGATTAAGATTATATTATCTTGAAATTCAAGTTCTCTTAGAAATGAAAGTAGATTAACAAATTCAGTTTTAAAATTAGACTCAATTAAGTATTTTTTTGTACCTTCTACAAGCAAAGGGTCAATATTTATTTTGTTTTGTTGATTATTATTGCTTATATTTTGTTCTGAAATATTATCAACAAAACTAATTACCTTTTTAGGAACTATAGAAATAAATTCAATATTGTTTTTTTTACCTATTTCTCCAAGTTGGGCAATTAAGGTATCTAAATTAGATGTGCCACTTATAAGTTCTATGATTCTTGATCTTTTTTTATTTAAATTACTAAATTTCTGATTAATTATTTGGTATTGTGATCTTAAATTATCTAAATCATTCTTTTTTTTAATTAACTCATTTAATTCCAAATTAACTTTAGTAGACTTTATATATTGCGGTATTACAAAAATAATAATTAATAATATTGCTAAACCTGATGATATGAAAACTGGTAAATAAGTTGCAGCTTTTTCAGGAGTTATTAAATTATTTTTTCTATTCATTGAGTTAATCATATTTTAATTTAATAAATATCCTTATCTATATTTTTTAGGATATTTAATCTGTTAAATAATCCATATGAACGAAGTTTAATTAAATATTTTTTATTAATATCAGCATATTTTTTTGAAACTTTAGTATTTATTTTAACTAAATAATCTTTTTCTTTAGAATTCTGGTTTGATGATTTTATATCTATTAGATCAATATCATTAAATTTAACCAATTCAGATTCATTTAATTTTATTAAAAATGAGTTTAGAACCTCTAAATATTCATCATTAGATAACTTAGCCTTTAAAACAAGAGAATCTCCTTTAGAAATAAACTCCAAAAGTTGAATATCTTGAGGAATAATTAATGCTAGTTCCTGAAACAAAGCAGAACTTGAACTTATATTTAAAATTGAATTCTTAATTTTATTATTAAAATCTGAAATTTGAATAAGTTGTTTTTTTTCATCGTTTAATTTTTTTTCTAGAAGATCATATTCATCACTATAAGTTTTTATTTTATTTTTTTTATTTTCTAATAACTTTATTCTAAAAATAAAAGGTATGCCTAGAACTAAAGATATTGCTATTAAGATAAGCCCTGAAAAAATTCCTTTTTTAATGTATTTTTTTGTTTCAATAAAAAAAGGACTTGCTAAATTATTAGCCTCTCTCCTCTTTCTCAGTAAGTCAATTTGTTTCAAATTACTTTTAACCATTTAAAAACAAGAATTAATATCCAAAATCATTTATCTTTAAGAACTTTTGGTGTTACTAAAATTATTAATTCGCTTTTCCTTTTTTGAGTGGAATTTTTTCTAAACAAACTTCCAAGGATGGGTATATCTCCAAAGAAAGGAACTTTAGAAGTAGCCACATTATCTTCATCTTTAAGAACTCCAGTCAGAATTAATGTATCTCCATTTTTGACTCTAATAGAACCTGTATCTAATTTCCTAACGCTTAAGGTATTTTGTATTCCACAGCCTGCAATTTCTACTGTTTTTGTGACTGAAGAAATTGCAGGACTTAATGCGAAAGTTATAAATCCATTATCATCTATTTTTTCAACCTTTGCCCCAAAGGTTATTCCAGCCGTTCCTTCCTGAGCAGTACAAGTAACTACTCCCTCATTAGCTGTTTGTGTAAATCCTGTGACAACTGTCTCTCCAACTTTTATAAATCCTTCATTTTTGAAAGGTCTACCAATTGTTGCTGAAGCTAAGCTATCATCTACCGCGGCAGCACCAGATGATAGGAAGTTTGGATTTTCGCCAAGAATTAAGGTTGGCGAAGCTAAAATCTTTGCATTTTCGTTGGTTATTTTTGCTTCTAACCAATTAATAAATGTGCCTCTTGAGATACCTCCAGCTATCAAATTTGCGACGTTTGCAGTTTCGGGAGGATTGGCAGGATCTTGATTGGCAGTTATAAAACCGAGACCTCCTCTATTACTAATGATTCTTGTATCGCCTGTACGTAATTCAAATGCATTATTTTTTAGGTCACTTTTTGTTAAAGACACATCAATTATTTTTATTGTCAAGGCAACTTGTCGATGCCTTATATCAAGAGATTTTATATATTTTTCTGCAGTATTTATAAGATCTTTTGATCCTATTAAAGTTATAGTTTGCAGTCTTAAATCTGTTGTGCCAATTAATCCAAATAATGGGCCCCCTTCAATACCGTATGAATTTTTAAGTTCATCCTTAAATTCCTTTTTATTGATATTTCCGTCTTGTACTTCTCTTCCTGCAAGTGTCCCACTTAATATCTGTACTTTTGATATTTGGGCTCCTAATGTTGAAAGATAATCTGCAACTGAAGCTGCATTAACTTGATTAAGTCTGTAAGTTTTAGAAACTTTTGGTTTTATACTTTTACTTAAAATATTTTTCCCAACAAAAATAATGTTGTTTTCAAGTATGGCTTGTAAATTTGCAGATAACAAAATGCTATTAAAAACATCAGAGAAATCTAAGTTATCAAAATTTGCGGTAATTTTTGAACTGTTTAAACTTTCTTCCTTTCCGAGATCACCATTTTCAACTATAACAATTCCATAGTTACCCAATTTTCCTATTAGCTTTAAAGTCTCAATAGAGCCAGCTCCTTCAAGATTTAATGTTATCTTAGGACCCTTCAAATTTACATATCCTCTAGAGGGCACTTTGAATTCACTTGTAGATATTTTGCTTTTGGAAGGTAAAGGTAATTTATCTATACTATTATTTTTTAATTCAATTCTTTTATTAATTTCTTTTTTATTTTTTTGTTTGCCTTTAGGATTGTTTTTGGCTCTAGGTAATTTTTTATTTTCAATATCTTTTTTAATGGAATCTTTATCCGAGTTATCAGGGTTGCCGTTTATGGTGTGAAGTTTGTTTGTTTGTTCTTTAAAACTCTCTAAATTGTTAGGACCATAAATATTTTCTATAAATTTCTCTATATCTTCTGCCTGTTTAATGAAAGATTGATTTATATTATTCTTTCTTTCTGTAAGTAATAGTTTAGATTTTTTATTCTTTATATTCTTAAAATTGTATTCGCGGGAATCAAATTTATGTATTTTTTCATAGTTTGCTGCATATGAATTAAGTAAAAATTGATTAAAAATCAATAATAAAAATATACTAATTTTTCTTTTTCTTATCTTTAAAAAATTTCTCATAAATAATTTAACTTCTTTAAAGTTAATCCTTAAAGAATGATTCATTTCTAATAATATAATTATTTTTATTGATTGTCATATTATTTAATTCAGATTTATATATTTCACGAATAGACCATGAATCATTAATAAACATAAGATATGGGTAGTAAGATTATAAGATAAAACAGAATTTAAACCAAAAAATGTATTTAATTGGTTTTTTAAAATTATTATATTCGTTGTAAGGTATTGAATTACTTGTATAAATGTCGTGGATTGTATCATCTTTTGGTCTACTACAATATAAGTATTTTTTTCTTTCGGATCCATTCGCTATAGAATTATTAATTAAAAATAACATTACAAAAAGAGATGTATAAAATTTTACTCTTTTTTTGTATGTTTTTTTTTAAAATTCCATAAGTACTAATTATTACTAAATAATAGCAAATTTATTAATTAATAAAATTTTAAAACCTCAAGTAAATTTTCATAAGTGTATGATCTATTTTTTCTAATATTTGTTTACAATAAATCATATTCTATCTAAAAAATAATGTTTAGTTAATCTTATTTTCTTATAGAAATTAATTTTACTTTTATTCTTATCAATTGAAAAATCTTATCTTTTATATAATTTTTTCATAAATTTAAATATAGTAAAATTAGAAACTGTAAATTATTAATTATAAATTTAAAAATATGAAATCAAAATTAAATATAAATTTCCCACAAAAAAGTATTTTTGGTTTCAAAATTCTTACATCATTGCAATCCTCAATTGCTTGCTACATATTTTTATTATATGGAAAAATATTGAATCCCTTTTTTGGTTCAAGCAAAATCGAATTAATCTCTGCATCCTTATTTAACTTTTTACTAAATGTAAGTATCGTTATATTAATAATTAATCTTTTTCTTAAAAGGTTTGAGTTAAAAAAAACTAAGTTTATTTGTTTAAATTTAGTTTTGTTTATTTATTTACCAATAGCTCTTAAGATTGTTTTTAGTGAAATTATTTTTATTTTAACTTTTCTTAATATAGGAAAATAATAAAACTTGTATGGAATTAATAAATGAATAGATAAAAATTAATATTAAACTTTTTTCATTTTAATTATTTTAAAGTATCCGAAATTATATGTATACTTTTAAAGTAGTAATATATTTTAAAATTAATTTTCACTAAAAAAATAATGATAAAATTAAACCGACTAATTTTTTACTTTAATTATTATTTTAGAATATGAATCTTGAAAAAATTAAAGTCGCATTATTTATTCTAAAAAAAGCTGGACTTAAAAGATTAATAATTAAAATCATCAATTTTTTAGAAACAAGGATCTTTCTATCGTTTTTTAAGTATTGCAGTAAAAAACAAAAAATCTCCATTTGCAAAAGGATTCTTGGTAAGCAAAGTTGTGATTTTGATAGTTTAGAATTGAATTCTTTTATTTCTAATTTAGTAACTAGAGAGTTTAAAAATATTGAGTTTATTGTAGTACCAGAATATCTTAAAAGTGTATTTAAATTATCTTTTTGCAAATTTAAAATAGAAATTTTATCTTATTCAAATTGTGATGAAAATGTTTTTAAACGTAAAACAATCCTTGTTTTACATAATCCTATGCTTAATCAAATTTTTAAGGCAAAAGAATTTTGTGATTTAAATAAAACAATTTTTTCAAATTCCTCATTTATTATTGTAAGTAATAATATAAAAAGTTATCCCACTATTAAATGTAATATATATTGGCCTATAGATTTTAAAAAAGAGTATTTAAAAAAGTTTGGGATGAAATTTTACTTTAGAAATAATACTATGGATCTTAATATTATTGATGAGGTTCAAAATGAATATATTAATTGGATAGAGTCAAATATAAAGAATCAATTAAATTCAATTGTTGATATTGGAGGCCATATTGGTTCTTTTAGTTTGCTAGTAAATAAATTTTTAAACAAAAATGGAAAACAACTTATTTTTGAACCGGTACCAGATAATTTCAATCTTATTAGGAGGAATATATCATTAAATAATTTAGATAATTCTATAAAACCATTTAATTATGCTGTATCTAATGAAATTGGCACAGCAAAAATTTTCATTAGTTCTGATAATACTGGTGGTAGTCGATTACATCTTCCAGACCCTTCAAGTAAGACTTTTGAAATTGTAAAAGTTACAACTCTAGATGAAATATATAAACTAAATAAATTAGATTTTGTTGATCTTATAAAAATAGATGTAGAGGGTTCAGAACATTCAATAATTAATAGTAGTAAGAAAATATTAATTAATAAAGCAAGGTATATTATTTGTGAGGCAGGTGGATCTTTTGCTGGTGATGGTAATGATGTTTTAGATTTTTTTGTTGAAAATGAATTTGAAGTTTCATATCATGGAAACAAAGGCCTAATGCTTATATTTGCAAAGAATAAGAAGTTTATGTAAATCTATTTAATTTCAATTTTTAAAAAAATTAATATATAAAATAATTTAATAATATTGAGTTTTATTTTGATCAATTAATAACTCTGCAAGAGTTTTTTATGGGTTGTTAATTTATATTGTTTATCAACATAATTAATTACGAGACCATCAAGATTTTTTACGTTTGAGATATTATAATTTAGGTATCTTGCTACAGCTAAGATTGGACCTAAGTGAGTGACGATAGCTATGTTTTGATTTTTAATTAAATCCAAATACTTTTTTAAAGATACTATTACACGTTCTTCCATAAAAGAATTACTTTCTCCATTGGGATATTTTCTCTCTTTATTATTTTTTAGTTTAAAAAAACTATCTACATATTTTTCTGGAATATCTTGAAGATATCCACCATACGTTTCTAACCAATTGCAATCTATTTTTATATCCTTCCCAAATAATAAAACACCAGTTTCTAGTGATCTTGCGGCCGAAGAGCAAACTATTTTTAAATTTAAGGTGTGTTTTAATTCTTTTGAAACTTCTCTCAAGTTTAAACATTCTTTTCTTCCATCAAAGCTTAGCTCATCTAAAACTGAACCAGTTGAAGACTGGAGAAGATTACATATGGATTCTGCGTGTCTTATTAAGTAAAGCAAATTTTAGTTATAAATAACATTTAAAATTTTATCACTCATCCTTTGGATATTATGATTTTCTTTAATATCCAGATGCGAATTCTTTGCTAACTTTACACGCAATTCTTTATCAAGAATTAGTCTGCGAATCCAATAAAGCCAACTACTATGATTATTCTTTGTCAATATTCCTGTATCTAGATGTTTTATAACTCCCTGATATATGAATGCATCAGAAAAAATTGATGGGATTGAAGACATTCCATAATCTAAATATTTTATAGGGCTTTTACAATTATGGAAATTATTTAGTTCAGGTTCTTCTCCAGCTGCTAGGGGAACAATTGCAAACCAATAATCTGATTTTGCCAATTCTATTTTGTGATCTGAATATGATCTACTTCCTAAATCAATATATTTAAGCTTATCTCCAAGTATCCTTTTTTTGTCAGAATAAATGTTTATTTCAAGAGCAGGAAATTCTTCTTGTATTTTATTTAGTGCTAAGAAAAATTCTCCTTTGAAATTATTAAATTTAAGGTTATCTGCATTTGTAAAAACTATCTTAGGATGTTTTGATTCTATCCTCTTATGTTTTGACTTATATTTCTCGACGTTAATACCATGTTCTATAATTGTTGTTCTTTTCTTGAGGTGCTTCCAGATCAATCTTTCAAGTGGTAAATTGCAAGTTATTATACTTGTGGAGATTTTTAAGATCTCTAGTCCAATTGAATTGTTTTCAGAACTACCATTAGAATAACTAGGAAATTCAAAAATATTATCATCCAAATCATAAATAATTTTTATTTTTAAAGAATCAATTATTCTGGCAACTTCTAGTGTTAATTGATCACAAGATTTATTTATAAATGCCACATCAAATTTCTTGGTTTTTAATATTTCATAAGTTATATTTTCTGGACTTAAGACCTCATATTCAACAAGCCCTTTATCCGATAGAAATTCTAAAGGTTCCGTTAATCTATTTACTATTGATCTTCCAAGCTGCTTTGGGTCAACCAAGGATAGTCTGTTTATTACAAGAACTTTATACTTCTTCAAATTATATTTTTAAATATATTCTAATTTTATAGTACTTGAATACCAATTTATAAGGGTTTTATTAAATATTTAAATAACGAAAATTTTTCGAGAAATAAATTTTTCAAAAGTATGTAGCGCTTCAATAATTTTATTGAGATATATTAGATGTTTTTAAAATATAACTTAAGACTCTATTATCTTTCTTATCGAATCTAAGCCTCTTTCAGTTAATCTTTTTACTTGATCTTTAATAAAATTTCTAAATTGATTTATGTGTTCTAAGTTATAAAAATATTTTTTTTGAATATCTCCAAAATCATCAGTATTAGAAATATATTTATATTCTTTTGGAAAATAATCCTCAAGACACTTTAGAGGGAATGACAAACTCGGATTAAAGTTATCTATTGAATTAAATAAAGGTATACAAAAACCTTCATGCAAACTGAAAGTTATAAAACAATTCATATTTCTTAAATCATTGTTCAACCTTTCATCTTCTAACTTGTGGAAAAAAATTATCCTATTTTGTGAAAATTCCCTATATTTACATTCTCCTAAATAATTTAGACAATCTTCTTTAGAAGAAGATGTAAAAATTGATAGTTTAAGTTGATTATTTTGATTTTTATTAAATATATCTAATAACAAATTTACATTTTTATGGTTGCTCAAGGTACCACAATAATAAAAGTTCAATTCTGATTTTAAAGATTTATTTTTATAATCCTTTTTGTCTTTTAAGAACAAGTCAATAGGTGGCATGACAATAAAATTTTCATAATCAATTGAATTATTATTTAATTTATTAAAAAATTGATTTTTTGATTCTGTAGAATTTGAAATGTATAAATCAAAGTCATGAAGTAAATTAATATCAGACAAACCTTGTTTGCAATTATTAAATAACTCACTCCCAGATGAAAAAAACTTAGGCGGAGTTATCCCATGATAAAAAATTATCCTTTTTTTAAACTTTAATTTAAGCAATATTTTTAAATTGATATCTTCTATTGAATAATGATAAAAAAGAATATTATTATAATTATGTTTTTTTATATATTCTTTAAAATTTACAACCCCATTTATATTTGAATAGTTTGCGACAAGCTCAACATCTACAAAACTTTTAAGTAAATTTTTAAAATATATCGATGAATTTCCTACACCATCCATAGATACTAGATTTTGAGAATAAATAATAATTTTCACATTAATTCCTCATAGACAAGAATTTGATTATCTACACATTTATCCCAAGAAAACTTTTTTATTTGATCCAAGTTTACAGACCCCAAATTTGGATTTATAAATAATTTATTAATTAAATCTGAAAGTTCTTTCACATCTCCCTTTTTACCATCATAGTAAGTATCTATTCTTCCAAAATATTCTTTTGCACATCCTTCGGAAGTAACTATTATTGGAATTCCAAGAGCTGCCGCTTCTAATGCCGCTAATCCAGGCGTTTCTAATGTTGAAGGTAATATAAAACATTTGGCATTTAGTAATAAACTAAAAAATTCGGATGAATGATTTTCAACTGAACCATAATAAAAAACTGAATGATTACTATCTAATTCTAAAGATCTAAAATAATCTTTATCTCTTATATGTCCAACTAAAACAAGCTTTTTTTTACTTGACTTGCATGCTTCTATGAGTACTTTTTGATTTTTTCTTGTTTCTATATTTGCTAAACACAATATATAATCTTTCCAATCAACAGGTATTTTTGCTGATTTTTTAAATTTCTTATTTCTATAATTTAATAAATCTGGTTCGAACCCATTATAAACAATTCTAAATTTAGACTTATCAATTTCAAAAATATCACTCAGTAAATCCTTTTCTTTTTTTGAGTTAACTATAATTCTATCAGCAATTAATAACTGAGACTTTATTTGACCAATATTATAGTTTTGGAGAGTATCTTTAGTAATCCAAAGAGATGAGCTTATTATCAATTTTTTATCAATACTTTTTAGATAACTACAGAAATCGATTGAACCCCCCATACATGAAAAAAAGTGATATATATTTGTTTTTATTTGGGGCCCCCAACTGTCAAATTTATATATATTAATATTTTTTTCCTTAAGATATTTGTAAAGCATTTCGATCTGAATTTCTCCTCCTCCTGGAGTGAAATAAGCCCATGGGTATGTAGCTAGCATTATTTCCATTGATTTAATAAGTAAAATCTAAGCTTTATTTCAAACCTCTATAATATAAACTAATTGCGCTATTGAGCTATTAAATTAAATTTATCTTCTTTATAATAGAAAACATACTTTTCTCACAAACCAATGAATTTTTAAATAAATTATTGTATTCTTAATTAAAATGTTGTCTAATTTTTCTTAATTAATTAATGAAAGAATTAGAAAAATACATACCTCAATTTGTTTATTCAATATATAAACTAAGAGGAGATTTGCAACCTCTTTTCCCTGTTCAGGAAAAATGGGGAATTCTTGCATTATTTCTTTGGTGGAAAGAGTCAGCGGAAGTTAATGAATATAATTACTTTTGGCTTCCTTCTAAATACTTAAGGAATTTATTCTCTTTTTCAAAAAATGAAAATGGTTTATATGATATACATATAGCAATAAGTTCAAGATATAAACATCTAGAATTTTGTAATTCTCTATTTGATAAAAGAGACTCTAATTCTGATAATTATAAAAAATATTTTAAATGGATATTAGGAGTATATTCAATTAAATTTAAATATACAAACCTTATATTTCCAACCCTTCCTGGAGCAATAAATATCAGAAAAGAAGCGGAAAATATTATTTTTGCGGATAATTATTTAGAAACTAACGAAGAGATTAATTTTTTATCAATCTTTCTAGAATATTCAAAATTAAATGATAATAAGACTAAATATGCAACTTATTTAAATCAGGTTCTCTATGAAAAAACTGCTGAAGTTGATTCTAATAAACTGCCTTATATTTATAAGTATTTTTATAATTATTTAAAGAAATACCCTCTTAAAAAAACAATTGATCAAATATACATTGAGTATTTAGATAATAAAAACTCTGGAAATTTTTCTAAATTTCTTTTACAAATTTTTAATTCAAGAAAAGATCTTACAAACAATTTTAAACAACAAGAGTCATCTCTTGAAGATTTTTTATTAAATTGGTGGAATCAATTAGGATATAAAGAATACCCTGGATTCCAAGAATATATTCCAGTTAATTCAAAAGATAAAAAAAATAAGAATTTTGCCAACGAAAAAATTTCAGTAACTGGATTCCATAATTATCAGTTAGGTATAAGTGAAGATGCTAGAAATCTTTATAAATCAATAAGGGAAATAACACCGTTTGTGAAGGCCTCAAATATTCCTCTATCGAGTTTGAATAATGAAATAGATTTAAATTATAAAATTTATGATTATGTAAATTCTAAAAGTAATTTCATTGCACTACCGCCTGTAGAACTACTATATCTTTTAATTAAAAATCCTACTTATTGTTATAAAAATAAACTATACGCGTTAATGCCTTGGGAATTAGAATCATTACCCAAAAATTTTGAATGTATATTTAAAAACATTGATATTGTCTTAGCCCCATCAAAATTCCTAAAGCAAGTTTTTTCTAAAATCCATAAAGATGTAAAAATTCTTCCCCATTATGTAGATATTGAATATGAAATAAAAGAAGATAAATTTGATGAATTTACTTTTGTTTATTCTGCTGATATGAATTCTTACATTGCAAGAAAAAATCCATTATGTGTAATTAAAGCTTTTAAAAGTCTAATAAAAGAATATTTTTTAAAAAATCAAAAAAAACCACGCCTTATACTTAGATTAACTAATTTCTCAAATAAAATACATTCTGAGATTATCAAGGAAATTGATAAGGTTGAGGAAATTTTCATATGGTCTCAAAAATTAGCTAAAAAAGATTACTTAACTTTATTGTCGAAGTCACATTGTTATATATCCCCACATAGATCAGAGGGATTTGGAAGAAATATAGCTGAGTCAATGTTTCTCGGGACGCCTGCGATAGTAAGTAATTATTCTGGTAACTTAGATTTTTGCAACAATCATACCTCATACTTGATTAATGGAAAACTCATAAAAATAAATAAAGATGAATACCCTTTATCTGATAATTGTTCTTGGTATGATCCTGACGTTAATCATTTAAAACAGTTAATGTTGGAAGTTTTTAGTGATTATAAAGAAGCAATCTCAAAATCCATAAATGCCAAAAATATCATTATGTCCAATCATTCAATAGATGCATATAAAAAAAATTTGAAAATAATATTAGACCAAGATTTATGAAATAATCCTAAAAGATTATTTTAGGACTATTCAAAAGGTATTAAAAAAGGATTATTTAAATTGCGATATTTATTTAATCAAAAAATATTTGATTTTTTTTTCGTTCTGTTTTTTAATTAAATAAAAGTTTAATTATTAAATGTGATAATAAAATTTATAATCTTTATAAAGTGTAGTTAAATAAAATTGCATAAATCATTAATAGTTTTAGCTTTAAAAGGATTTAATTTATCTAATTTTTCAAAGTCCTCATTAACCCATATTTTTTCATAGAAATCCCTTTTATTTTTAAAAATTGTTTTTTTAGATCTATAAAATTCTCCTCTAGAAATAGGACCTTTTAAACTCTCCTTTAGGCCTTCTACTTTCTCTACTTGGTCTAAGGGTGCTCTATTGTCATTCCAATAGAATACCTTTGGTTTTATTTTATTATGGTTATTTTCAATTATATGAGTTGATAAATATCTTTCCATTATAAATGGGTATAATTTAGGGTTTTTCTTTAAAGATGCATTAAAACTGTATACAAATTGTGATTTGTGGGAAGTGTCTTTTAACCCGAGTTTAGTCTTTGTCATTATTTCATCAAGATAAATCATTTCTTTGACAATCTTTATAAAAAAGTCTCTTTTTGCAACCCAAAAATTGCAGTAAGAGAAATTTATTTTTGGAGTTCTTGATTGAAAATCAATTGTTGGAGAGCTTTTATGTAAAGAAAATATTTTCTTGACTTCATTCCTTATACCTTTGTGGCAAATCTCAGCTTGATCCCAGTAGTTATAATAAATTAAGGAATAATATTGATATGGAGAAAATACATAAATATCAGCGTTATTTTCTTTTATTAATTTACAAATTGCTTGATAATCTAAACCTGTTCTCTCCTGAAATGAGGAACTAAATAATCCAACTATACTTTCTTTATTCTCTTGTGATGTCGATACCAAATTGTATATAGTTTTATATATCTGAAATTCATATTTCCAAGGATATTTATTATCAAAGATGCAAGGTATAAACCCTAAATCACTTTTTAATAACTGTTTAGTATCGTAAACTCCATAAAACAAAAATAAATCTTTATTAATTTCTGATGAAACCATCCTTACGCATTTAATAAATTATAATCTAACTTAAAATAAGGTTTATGTAAATTATTGGAAGATTAAATTTAGTCAGTTATTAAATTAACTTTTTTTTGGAAATTTTCTGATGCAAAAACTTTAATATTTTCTAATTATCATAGCCGAGTTTGAAAGGAATACTTTTGATTTAAAATAACATATAAAAACTTGAAAATTAATCACTTGGCAATTGAGAAGATTCTTTAAAGAAATCATTAGGGCTAAAATATATATCAGAAAAAAAATAATCTCAAAAAATCTTAAAGAATTCTACTCTCGTTAAATCCATATTCCACGAAGTGCTTTTTAGCTGCATCAGTATCATTTCCGAATGCCTTTTTTAAATCTGCGTTGTTATTTAAATAAGAATCTGCATTGAATATATTTGTTGATCTTCCTTCTGATTTTCCAAAAGTAATATAGTGCTTAATTGCCCCTATGGAATTACTTCCAAGATGATTCATTAAGTCATTATTACTTGCAAGATATCCCCATTCATCAAAGTTATCGACTATACGTCCTTCTGATTTTCCATAATTTGTATAGTGAGATTTTGCTGCTTTTATATCAGTTCCAAAAGCAGAAATTAGATCATTATTGGAAGCTATGTAGTTATAAGCATCGAAATCAGTTAGATTAGATGAAACTCTTGAACCTGATCCTGAAATGGGATTATAACCTTTAGAGGAATCAGTTCTACCTTCCTGATAACCATATTGAATGTAATGTTCAATTCCTAAGATTTCACTATTACTGTAGATAGATTTTAAATCTGAATAGTTATTTAAGTATTGTGCTGAGTTAAAAGTACTTAAAGATCTTCCTTCGGCTTGCCCATGGTTGATGTAATGCAATTTTGCATCATATGAATTTAATCCAAAAGTATTAATTAAATCTTTATGACTTGCTAAATATTTTAAAGATTCTAAATATGAAAGCCATAAAGGAGGGTCACTTCCACCGTCAGATATTCCATTTGAAGAGAGAACGGCATTAATTTCAGAGGAAGAACCTATCAATTTGTTGACTTTAGAAGCATTTATTATCCCAGTAGTATTTCCATCAAGAATATTAAGTAAAGAGGCATCTATGGTCTCATCAGAAATGGTTACTGTTTCATTTCCTAAGCCATTGATTTTAGTTGATGAATAGACTTTATTTAAATCTGATGAACGTCCAGTTAATACTTCTACTTTATAAGTATTTATTATGGCTGTTGTTTTTCCATCAAGCTCAATTAATTTAGAAGCATCAACCGAGCTATCGGTAATATCAATATTGTAGGAGTTGCTATTTTCTTTTATTGCTGAGAGTATTGCCATCTCTCCATCTGAAATAGTAGCTGTAACAACTCCAGATGTGGCCTCAGATAAAATGTTTGCTGACGATACAGAAGACTCCCCCAAACTAATTGTTATCGATTCATTTCCTAAACCCCTTATCCCGGAAGATGCATAAGCCGTAACGAGATCATAAGCAGAACCTGTAAAAGAAGTTACTGCTCCTGCATTAATTATCCCAGTAGTATTATCATCAAGTGTATTAAGTAAAGAAGCATCAATGGATGTATCAGAAATGGTTACTGTTTCATTTCCTAAACCCCTTATCCCTGAAGATGCATAAGCCGTAACGAGATCATAAGCAGAACCTGTAAAAGAAGTTACTGCTCCTGCATTAATTATTACATTGGTGCTTGAATCAAGAATATTTAGATCTTCAGCGACATAATTAATCTCTTTAATTGTATAAAAAATATCAAATAATTCATTTACCGTTTTATTCAGATCGGAAAACTGTGCAATCTCTATATTTTTAAGAATTGTTATATCATTCGAGGAGTTTGCAAGATTATTTTGAATTACTAAATTATCATTTCTTACTGAAAGAGAGTAATCATTAAAAAATCCATCAAAAATAATTATATCTGTTCCTGATTTTCCGTTTATCTCATTTGTACCTGAATTACCTTTAAATGAGTTACTAAGTTCATTACCGGTGGCATCTATATCTAAAGAACCTGTTAATATAATCTTTTCTACATTTCTCGGAAGTGTATAAGAAACAGAAGAAAGGATTAAATCATTGCCTTCATTAAAGTTTTCATAAACGGTGTCTGATATTGAATTAATAATAAACGTATCATCTCCTAATCCTCCAATTAATAAGTCATTACCATTCCCGCCGTTAAGAGTATTATTCGAAGAATTTCCAGTAATAGTGTCATTCCCTGATCCTCCTACAGCATTTTCAATTATTGTTCCTGCTGAAATCACAAGATTTCCAGTCAGGCCTGCAATATTTGAGGTAAATAGTGAGCTTGAATTTTTATCTGTTGATCTTAAATCTATACTTTGATTATTCGAAAATCCACTAAAGTCAAAAGTATCATTACCGTTTCCATCTGCAATGGTAAAAGCTGTAGAATTAATCCAATTTGTTATTTCAGAAAAAATCTGACTTGTTGAAAATGAAATATTAGTGTTAAATCCATAAGTTGTGTCTCCAGCGAATGAATTACTTAATGAAAATCCTTGAGGATTATATAGATCGTCTAAAGCTATAAAATCAACTGCACTGAAAGTACTTAAAAATGCATAACTAGCATTAATTGAAGTATTTTCACTTTGATTGAAATATGACATTATTGATGTCTGCCAACTATCATTTGTATAATTAGCATCACTTAAATAAGATGCTGAATCGTTGTAGGACCCTTGATGCCCCAAGCCAAGGGCGTGACCTATCTCATGTAAAATTGTTTGAAAAGTATAGTTGCCATAACCATTAAGATATCCGTTCCAGCTGTTTGAAATATTTATATTTGCATAATTAATATTTCCTGAAGAATAAATTGAGTTAGCATAGGCTCCTGGAAAAGAGTCGGAAAATCTTATATCAGCACTAGAATTTGTTGTTTTCTGAAAATCTATGCCAAGAGTGTTTTCTAATAATTTAAAACTTTCATCAACTAACAATGATCTTTCATAACTTATACCATCGGAATCATAATTATTTCCAGATGTGTTATAGGTCAGTAAACCATTTTTTGCATTGACACCTGTATTTGTTAAATTAAATTTTCTATTTGATGTGTTGTAGTCATTCCAAAAACCTGAAGTAAGATAATTGGCAAGATCTTGATTAGTTCCTAAAACGCTTGCTTTTAATACATCTGAAGCATTTGGTAGTTCAGAAGAGTGATTTTTATAAATATTCCCGCAATAAAAACACACAAATTAAATTTATATTCTTAATAACAGTATATAAAATATATTTGGTATAAAAATTCTTTAGGATGGTAAATTTTTTTTCGTGAGAATTAAAATTCTCAATAAAAATTACTTTAGGATCATATTTATTCAATAGATACTTTAAAATCCGAGTCGCTTAAAAATTTTTGTTATTTTTAACTAGAATTTTATTAGAAAATTAATTTGAGCAAACTTAATAATTAATATGTTCTTAAATTAATTCATTTTTTAATGTTATAATTTTCACTTGTTTTAGAAATTTATTTAATGGTTGACTTGGAAAAAAAAATAGAGGAAAAACTAAGTGAATTATCCAATGAATTTATCTACCTGTTAAGAGAAAATAATTTATTATATCAGTTCTTGAAAAATTTCATAACAAATATTATTTGTTCTAATGTTGATTTAGAAATCAATATTGATGAAACAAATGAAGATTTTTGTAGGAAAAATAATATATCAGATGAAAAAAATCTTTTAAGATTCTTGGCTCTTCAAGGTATGACTTTAGAAGATCATAAAAAAAATTTAGAAAATTCCGAGAAAATAAAATGTATAGCATTAAAGGAGTTTTCTAAAAATGCTGAAACAGAATTCATTAATTCAAAAACTCTTTTAGATCAATATACATATAGTTTAATAACAGTAAAAGAATCTGATTTAGTACATGAACTATATCTTCAGTTAGATTCAAAAGAAGCAGATTTTTCTTCTTTAGCAAAAGAATATTCTTCAGAGGGTAATACTAATAAAATGGGTGTAATTGGACCACAAAGTCTTGGAAGCGCTCATCCAGTTTTAAGAGAAAAAATACTAATAGCAAAAAAAGATGAAATTTCAAATCCATTTCAAGTTGATAAATGGTGGGTAATCGTAAGACTCGAAGAAAAGGTTGAGGCAAAACTTGATGATTTTTTGAGACAAAAGATTACACTTTCATTATTCGATAAATGGGTTAATATACTGACTGTAAATTCTTCAAAGAAATTAATAGATAATACTGCTATTTAAAAATTATAAATCTATGGATATTGAAAACTATAAATACATCCGATCAGTTTTTATAGAAGTTGGAGAAAAGCTTAAGTTTAAAATGGGACAGTCTATTTCTGATGATAAATATTTATCCGGATCCGTTTATTTTATTGAAGAAGGATCAGCTAGAGTTATTTATAAAGAAGATAATAAATTTAAAACTATTACAAAAATCACTAAAGGTTCTTGCGTTGGGGCAGCTTCCCTCATTAGGTCTTCAGCTTGCGAAAATATTAGAGCTTCAACAGAATTATTAGCTTACAAAATAAGTGATAAAGAATTTAAAAATTTTTATCAAAACGATTCGAAATTTAAAGAGTTTTTTGACTCAAATTTTTATGAATCAGAGCTTATTCATTTTGCAGATTATTTAAGTAAAAAACTTTTTAATAATCCAAAATCTCTTTCTGATTTGTTTGCAGAATTAGAAAATTATTTTCATACTTTTTTTTGTGATTCAAAAGAAATTATTGAGTTAATAAAAATCGAAAACAAGAAAATTTATCTAGCTGAAAAAATTGAGGGGTTTGACTTTTATTTATTAATAGATGATAAAAATAAAGCCAATCAGCTTTTCAAAGATTTAGATGATCAAAGAAAGATTCGTTTTATTTCAGTTGAATATGATCTGAATAAAAAAAATATTCAAGATAGTAAGAATTTAATTAATTATGATTACTTACAAAAAGATGGAGATATAGATTCAGATATAAAAAGTGCTCCATCTAACCCTCCATTAAGCGTTTTTAATAATGCTGAATTTACAGAAGATATACTTGTGAGGGCAAATGGCTTGGTAAGAGAGACTCTTGCATGTTTTCAAATGATTTCCAGAATATTAAAAATTCCAATTAGAAAAGATTCATTAGAGAAAATATTAAGAGATTTTGAGAACAGGGGGGCTCAAATAGATTTGAGGTTAATAGGAGAACTTCTTTCTAATTTAGGTTTACATGTAACAAGTGGTTCAATTCCATCAAGAATGGCTTCTAGATTGCAAACTCCATGCGTTATTAAATGGAAGAAAAGTTTCGCACTAATTGTAAAAAGTAGTCAAGAGGGAATTTTAATAGCTTCTCCCATTGAGGGACTGCTCAATATTTCAAGTGATGATTTTAAAAGAACATTTGAAGATGAAATTAATATTTTACTTTTAGACAAAACTAAAGAAACTCCTCAGAAAATTTTTAATTTTAATTGGTTTTGGCCTGCTATTCAAAAGTACAAAGTTGTTCTAATACAAGTTTTAATTGCAAGTTTTGTTGTTCAGTTATTCACCCTCGGTAATCCATTACTTATACAAGTAATCATTGATAAAGTTATTTCTCAAAGGAGTTTAGATACTCTCCAAGTTTTAGGAGTAGCGCTATTATTCGTAACTTTATTAGAGGGAATCCTTGGGAGTTTAAAAACCTTTTTATTCGCAGAAACTACAAACAGAATTGATCAAAAATTAGGTTCAGAAGTAATTGATCATTTATTAAGATTACCTTTGAATTATTTTGATAAAAGACCAGTAGGGGAGCTCGGTTCAAGAATTGATGAACTTGAAAAAATCCGAGATTTTTTAACAGGTCAAGCTTTATCGACAATTTTGGATGCAGTTTTTTCTGTAATTTATATTTTGGTGATGTTTATATATAGTTCATTACTAACTCTTATTGCTTTGATTGTAGTACCTATTCAAATAGCTATTACTTTATTAGGAGCACCACTTTTTAGAAGACAATTTAGACAGGCAGCAGAAGATAACGCAAAGACAAAAAGTCACTTAGTGGAAGTGATTACTTCAATACAAACCGTCAAATCTCAGAATATTGAAACTATAAGTAGATGGAAATGGCAGCAATTATATTCAAAATATATTGCTAGGTCTTTTGAGAGAACAATCAGCGGAACAACGATTGGGCAAATTAGTCAAGTTTTGCAGAAAATATCACAACTCTTGGTTTTATGGGTTGGAGCAACTCTTGTTTTAAAAGGTCAATTAACTTTAGGACAATTAATTGCTTTTAGGATAATTTCTAGTTATGTAACCCAACCTTTGTTGAGGTTGTCAACAATCTGGCAAAATATTCAAGAATTAAGGGTAAGTTTTGAAAGGTTAGGAGATGTCATTGATACACCTCAAGAATCAGATGCTTTGGATAAACAAAAAATTTCTATGCCTCCTGTGAATGGGAAGGTAAGTTTTGAAGATGTCACATTTTCATTTGATAAAAGCAATTCTAATGTTTTGAATAACGTAAGTTTTGAAATTGATAAAGGCCAATTTATTGGAATAGTTGGAGAAAGCGGAAGTGGTAAAAGTACTCTTATGAAATTACTTTCAAGGCTATATTCTCCAAATCAAGGGAAGATTAAAATAGATGGTTATGACATAGATAAAGTTGAGTTATATTCTCTAAGAAGACAAATAGGAATTGTTCCTCAAGAGCCGATTTTGTTCTCTGGAACTGTTATGGAGAATATAGCCTTAACTCAATCAGAGGCTTCAAATGATGAGATAATAAAGGCTTCTAAATTAGCAGAGGCCCATGACTTTATAATGAATTTACCAAATGGTTATAGTTCTGAGGTTGGAGAGAGAGGTTCCTCATTAAGTGGAGGCCAAAGGCAAAGAATTGCTATTGCGAGGACACTTTTAAATAAACCTAATATTCTAATTTTGGACGAAGCTACTAGTGCTCTTGACTATAATACAGAAAGAAAATTATGCGATAATTTAATAAATAATCTCAAAGATAATACAGTCTTTTTTATTACTCATAGACTCGCAACTATAAAGAATTCTGATCTGATTATTGTTATGCATGATGGTAAGTTAGATGAAATAGGTTCATATAAACAATTAATGTTAAATAAAGGAAGATATTATGCACTTGAAAGTCAACAGGGAAATATAGGATGAAGCAATTAATTATTAAATTTAAAAATAAAATAAAAAAAAGAATTGATGGGATATCTTTTGAAGATTTTCAAAAAAATTCCAAAAAATATACTTTTAAAGTCAAAGATAAATTAAAAAAGAATTTGAATCAATCTGGCATTGATAAATATGTTTATAAAGCTCAAAAATATTTCAATAAGGCTCAAGATAAAATTGAAAAAAGTTTTAAAAAAATATCTTTTGATGAATCGCTTTTAAAACAAAGCAGCTTTTGGTTAAAGTCAGTTACTTGGACCATAATTGGTACTTCATCGTTTGCTGTTTTATGGTTAGGTTTTGCAAGAACAGAGGAAGTTGTGCTAGCACTTGGAAAATTAGAGCCAAAAGGAGATGTAAAAGATATTCAAATACCAATTGGAGGAGTAATTGAAGCAATCTTTGTAGAGTCAGGAGATAGTGTTGATAAAAATCAAGTCCTTATTCAATTAGATAAAGAAGCTTCTCTTGAAAAATATAAATCATTTCAAAATTCATTAAAAGAAAAGGAATTACAGTTAGAAAAAAATATTTCTATTCTTTCTCTTAAGAAGGACCAAAAAAATCAAGAATTATTATTGAATCAAGAAAAAATAAGAAGTACTACTGAAAAGAGAGATATGAATCTAGTTCTACTAAATAAACTTGAAGAACTTTATAAAAATGGGGGAATATCAAAATTTAAATATTTTGAATACAAAATCAATCATGACGAAATAGTAAGTAAATTATCAGGATTAAAAATTGAAAAAGAAATATCTGCTGGCCTTATAAATCAAGATTTAAAAAAACTGGAATCTCAGCAAGCATTAATTAGAGCTGAAATCGCCTCTTTGAGATCTGAATTAATCGCGGCAAAAGTAACACTTAAATATCAGTCAATTAATTCTCCGGTTGCTGGAATTGTTTTCGACTTAAAACCTACAAATGAAGGTTATGTTGCTCAATCAAGTGAGCCAATTATGAAAATAGTACCATTTGATGATCTTGAAGCGGATATTGAAATACCAAGTAATAAAATTGGTTTTGTAAAAGTCGGAATGCCTGTTGAAATAAGTATTGATTCTTTCCCCTCAACTGATTTTGGAGTACTACTAGGAAACGTTAAAAAAATTGGGTCCGATGCATTACCTCCTTCTCAATTAGAGCAGAGGAATGAATACAAATATCCAGCCACTATCGAGTTAGAAGAACAAACCTTTAAGCTTAAAAATGGATCTGCTTTACCATTACAAGTTGGGATGTCTCTATCAGCAAATATTAAATTAAGAAAAGTGAGCTATTTGCAACTTTTATTTAGTAATTTCGAGAAAAAAACTGATGCTTTGAAAAGATTTTAATTTAGTTTTAAATTAAAATTCTATTTCTTAATAACTAAACAAAATTTTTCAGAAAAAATTAAAGTTTATTTTTGTCAAATTAATTTATCCGTAATTGATTTAAAATACTTTTTTACGTAATAAATAATCAATATATTAGTTGTGTTTAATTTTAATTTAAAGCCAGATTACAATAGAGAAGAATTATCTTCTATTAATTTTACCAATATACTAGTTTTCTAGAGCCAATATTAATTCTGTCCATTTACAGGAGAAGTTTCTAAAAAGTCTTTATTAATTAAATTTTTTGGGAAAATGATTACAATAACAAGAATAATTTATTTCCTTGAGTTTTATTAGCACTATTTTGTTTTTTCCATTGTTTGTTTTTAAAACAGCATATTCGCTAAAAATGCTTCCCTTCACTATTTCCTATCTAGGTAAATATGCTATAGTCGGGATAATTTATTTTTAGAATTACGGCAAATGGTCGCAACATTAGAAAAAACCTTGTCACAGACAGCAATTTATTCCTTTGACAAAGGTTTGGATTTATTCTTTTATGATGCCAATCTAGAAGGAAAAGATAATTTAGTACCTTACATCTCCGAGAACA
>MDTB01002902.1_pt1 | contig 25458 bp, 27 predicted proteins | sample 811161 | NCBI WGS metagenome assembly MDTB01 (sample SAMN05326650, study PRJNA326480) | marine metagenome | isolation source: seawater | place: Mediterranean Sea | collected 2009
ATACAAATGAGATAAACGCACCAACAGAATTATTAAGTGAGAATCCTGTATTTAAAATATATGATAAACCAGAAGTTGTTTATAAACATGATCTAAGATTTCTATATTTACCATGGGTCACACCACAGAATATAGATGATACAACTATGATGTTAGAACAAGAGAAAGCAGACATTGTAATGGGTCACTTAGAAGTAAAAGGGTTTGAAATGCATAACGGCCATATTTCTGCCACTGGTTTAGAAAAACGTATCTTTAGAAGATTTGAAATGGTATTGTCTGGTCACTTTCATAAAAAATCAGACGATGGTCAAATATATTTTCTAGGGTCGCCATATGAGTTTAACTGGAATGATCATAACTGCCCTAAAGGTTTTCATGTCTTTGATACAGAAACAAGAACAATAGAACACATACGAAATACAAATACAATACACGAAAAGATATATTATAATGATGAAGAAAATAATTACAAAGACTTTGACTTTGAAAAATACAAACACAAATATGTAAAACTAATTGTAGAGAAAAAGAAAGATTACTTTCTCTTTGATAAATTTTTAGATAGTTTCTACAAAGTAGATGTAAACGATGTAAAAGTAATAGAAGATTATTCTGACTTAGACGCAAGTACAGTGGCAGATGATATCGCTGAACGTAGCGAAGATACACCTACATTACTAGATAACTATATTGAACAACTTGAAACAGACCTCAATAAAGATAAACTTAAAACATTAATGAAATCTTTATATACAGAGGCAGGAGATATAGAGATATGAGCGAAGAAATAAAATTAGAAAAAGGTGTAAATTATGAAAGTGTAAACTTTGGTCCATTTGTTATGGGTGTAAAAATGCCAGATCATGTTACTGAAGGTTTACTTGAAAGAAGTAGAAAGTTAAATGATCCAGCAAATAAAGAATTAGCAGGTCATATAAAAAATGAACATCATTATACAATAGAAGATAGAGATTGGTTTATGAAAGAGATGGGATATCTATTTGCTCACTACAGAAGGGCACATGATGAATATCATGGTACAGATCAAATATTACAAAAACTATATGGTATGAGCGGTTTCAATATTGAATTACATTTACATGATCTGTGGGTTAACTTTATGAGAGAGGGTGAATATAATCCACCGCACAATCATTCAGGTAATTTAAGTTTTGTAACTTTTTTGAAACTACCACCATGGGAAGAAGAAATCAACAATCACATAGCAAACTCACCACACCCAGGTAGTCTTGTATTTCAAAATGAATTAGATTCTACACCACAAGGCCTTCAATGGAAAACAAATAATGCTAGGATATTTCCAGCAATTGGTGTGTTATGGATATTTCCTGCTTTGTTAACACACGTTGTATATCCTTACAAGACACCAGGTGAACGTATAAGTGTATCTGGTAACATAATATATACGAATAGAGATAAATTTCCAAAAAACTATTTTTAATATGATAACATTTGAGAAGATAAGGTGGAAGAATTTTCTTTCATCTGGCAATCAATTTATAGAAGTTAATCTAAACAACAACGCAACAACACTAATTGTTGGGCACAATGGTGCTGGTAAGTCTACTATATTAGACGCCTTGTGTTTTGCTTTGTTTAATAAACCTTTTCGTACAATCAAAAAAGATCAATTAATCAATAGTGTTAATCTAGGTGGCACAGAGGTTGAACTAGAGTTTAGTATATCAAGTAACAAGTATAAAATAAAACGAGGTATCAAACCTAACGTATTTGAGATATATCTAAACGATGAGTTAGTAAACCAAGATGCCACAATAGCAGACTATCAGAAAATGCTAGAACAACAAATACTTAAATTTAATTATCGTAGTTTTACACAAGTTGTTATTTTAGGTTCATCTACATTTGTACCATTTATGGAATTACAAACAGCACACAGACGAGAAGTAGTAGAAGATATACTTGATATTAAAGTATTCTCTATAATGAACATGTTGGCAAAAATTAGAATAAAAGAACAAGAAGAACAGGTCAAAGATATATTACAAGAACTAGAAATCGTAAGTGCCAAAATAGATACACAGAAACAATACATTAATAAGTTACAAGAAAGATCAGATATAGAAATAGAAAGTGAAATAAAGAAAGTTACAGACAATAATGAAGCGATAGACAAATACAATACACACATACAGGCATTACAATCTGAAATATCTAAACTACAAAAAGATACGGTAGATAAACAAGGTCTATCAGATAAATCAAACAAGTTACGAAACTTTGAGGCACAGTTTGAAAGTAAATTAAAAGAATGTAACAAACACAAATCATTCTACGAAAACCATGATAACTGTCCTACATGTAATCAAGCATTACAAAACAAACAAAGTATGATTGCTGATAACAATCAACAGATAATGAAATGGAATCAAGCGTTAGAAGATGCTGATAGAGAAATACAATCGTTAAGTAAAAGATTAGAAAAGATACAAAACATTGAAACAGAAATACGAACAGTAGAGATTGACGTTGCTAAGTTCGAACAATCAAAAATAGAGTTACACAATATTAACACAAAATTGACACATAAGATTAATGAACTCAAACAACAATCAAGTGACACTGGCGAAGCGAGAGGCAAGTTACAAGAATTAGAAAAGCAAGAAGTAGAAGCAGACAAAAAGAAACAAGACAAAAAAGAAGAATTAGATTATTTACAAGCGGCAAAAGTAATGTTGAATGATACTGGTATTAAAACAAAAGTAATCAAACAATATCTACCAATAATGAACCAGTTGATTAACAAGTATCTAGCAAGTATGGACTTCTTTGTAAACTTTAGATTAGATAATGAATTTAAAGAAACAATACGAAGTAGATTCCGTGATGAGTTTTCATATGCGTCTTTTAGTGAAGGTGAAAAGATGAGAATAAATCTAGCATTGTTATTTACATGGCGTGCCATAGCAAAGATGAAAAACAGTATTAGTTGTAATTTATTATTACTAGATGAAATCTTTGATAGTTCACTTGATGGCACTGGCACAGATGACTTTCTTAAAATCCTAAATACGTTAGAGGGTGAGAATGTCTTTATCATATCACACAAAACAGATATGATAGCAGATAGATTTGCCAATGTGATGAGGTTTGAAAAAGCAGGGAATTTTACGAAAATCGTAGACTAGGTTGACTTTTTTACATTTTTGTGATATAATGTAGAAAATGAAAGTATTAATACCATATACAACACATTTTAAACTACAAGGCAAACAAGACGGTGTAGTCACAGGTGGTATTGAAAAGTTTTGTTACAATATCTTTGATAACTTTGATGAGGCAATACCATTAAGTATTACAACAGAAATAAAAGAAAGTAGAAGAACAAAACAAGTTATACAAGACGCCATCAATAAACACAAACCAGATATGATATGGTTCAACAATCCGTGGTGGGGTAGAATGATGTTGTCATTTAATATACCATTGATATTGGTTGTACATGAACCTTTAGTCCGTGATATTCGTTTTGTTGATTTTGGTAAAATTCTAAAAGAACTAAATGAAAATGGCACACACATTTATTTTGTAAGTCCTAATCAATATGATTATCATGTTAAATTAGCAAAACGTATTAACAATACAGACTTTGGTTCAATCAAAGGTTATATTAATTCATCTTATCTACCAGAAGATATGCCATTTGTAGAAGAACATATATGGGACGTTATCACAGTTGGTAGTCAGGATCCAATGAAGTCGCCATTTACCATAAAGAAAAAATTAGAGAAATCAAAATTAGTAAGTGCTGTAATGACAAATGATGCTGTATATAAAAGTCCAACAATCAACAAGTACATAGAAGATAATAAACATTGGGATTATGTTATAAGAGGCGCAACCCATGATAAGGTAATACAGAATGTAGCAAGTAGTAGAGTATTTGTTTCAACATGTACCCATGAGAGTTGGGGTATCACGGCAATGGAAGCGTTAGGTTGTGGTGTGCCAGTTTTAGTTTGTACAGACAAATCTGGTAATCATTCGTCACTATCACTTGCGGCAGATCCTTTACATATGATGAAGGTAGAGAGAAGTGTGCCAAACAATGTGTTTGAAGAATGTATCGAAGCATTATATAAAATAACAAAACGACATAGAAAAGATATACAAGAACAATCTATAAAAAAACACCACCTAAATAATTGGAGAAAAAGTATTGACGATATGATTAATAAAAGAATTGACGATAAAATAAAATACAATAACTTAGAGGAGTTTATGTAATGGTAAAAGAAAGTGCTAGATATGATAACTTTATGGAAAAGACGCAAGTCAAAGATGACGAGTACATCGCCACACTGGACAGACATGTTGAGGGTGATGATATGGTTGCTGATACTGTGGTTGATACTACCAAAAAACAAACAAAACAAAAAGATGGTACATACAAAACAATCTACATGGCATTCAGAAACTTAGATGACTTAGAAGATTTTTGTAAGAAAATAAATCAAATGATACCAGGTGATGTATCAGAAACATATTACCCAATAAAATCAACAAGTGAAGGCACATCATTCTTGGCAGATGATGATGAACAGGTTGTTATTGATAAAAATAAACTTATACCAAAAAAGAAATTAAAGTTTAGTAAACCAAAAGCAGATAAGACTAGAGATAGTGAAATACAAGAAAATAGATGGCCTAATCATTGGAAAGGTATGCCAGAGTTTGTACAAAATGATAACTCACCGTATCGTAAGTTTCTATTACACTTTAGAACAAAAGAAGATTACAAAGAGTTTGGTGAAAAGATACAACAAGAAGTAACAGAAAAATCTAAATCACTATGGCATCCTAAGTTAGAGATTACAAAAAACTTAGAACTACGATGGGTACAAGAACCAAGAACAAACCCTAGACACCCTTGTTACATTGTAAGTAAAGGTCGTAGTGATAGTATGATTACAAGTAGATCACTAGCAAGAATGAAGATACCACATTATATTGTAGTTGAACCACAAGATATGAAAGACTATGATCAAGCATTAGATAATTTTAAGATAAGAGAATATGTAACTTTACTAGAAGCACCATTCTCTAATCATGGTGATGGACCTGGTCGTGCTAGAAACTGGGCATGGGATCATTCTATATCTATTGGTGCGACAAGTCATTGGGTATTTGATGATAACATATCAGACTTTTATCGTTTACATAATAATCAAAGAATACGATTTGAAAGTGGTGTTGGTTTTCAAGTCATGGAAGACTTTGTCGACAGATATGAAAATGTTTATATCGCAGGTCCACAATATCGTTTCTTTATAGCACCAGATCAAAGTTATCCACCATTTGTATCTAATACAAGAATATACAGTTGCTTACTTATTCGTAATGATACGAAACATAGATGGCGTGGTAGATATAATGAAGATACAGATATTTGTTTACGAGTATTAAAAGATGGTGATGTATGCGTTCAGTTCAATGCCTTTCTACAAGGTAAAGCGGCAACTCAAACTGTAGCAGGTGGTAATACAGCAGAATTTTATCATGCTGAAAATACTGACAATAAAGAATTTAAAGAGACAGGTTACAACGTAGATGGTACAATTAACAAATCGCAAATGTTAGTAGATATGCACCCAGACGTGGCAACCTTAGTATGGAAATATGGTAGATGGCATCACCATGTAGACTACACACCATTCAAAGTAAATAAGTTAAAACTCAAACCAGATGTGATATTGCCAGACGAAAATAATGAATATGGCATGAAACTTGATACAAATTTTGACTGGAAAGCAGTACATTAGGGTGTGCGGATTGTCGCACTTGTGCTAAGTTATTGAAATATAACATTTTTAATTATAATTATTATATTGACATTTTTGGTAAATTGGTGTAGGATATACCTATAATTAAAAATATTGAGGACTATGATTACTAAAGAACAAAAAACAAATCTGGCAAAACTACTTGCTACAGAAAATATTACAGTACAACACAGAAAAGTTGAGACGGCATATTTTGTGCCTAAGACTAGACTATTATGTTTACCAGTATGGGACAATATGTCTAATGACTTATACGATATGTTAGTAGGGCATGAAGTTGGTCATGCTTTATATACGCCTGTTGAAGACGTACAAAAAATTAAAGAAAAGAAAATACCACATTCTTATTACAACGTAGTTGAAGATATTCGTATTGATAAGAAAATGAAATCTAAATATCCTGGTTTGAAAAAATCTTATTTCAATGGTTACAATGAATTACTTGAAAGAGACTTTTTCAGATTAGAAGAAAAAGATATTAACTCAATGCGATTTATTGATAGACTTAATGTTTATACTAAATCTGGTTACACTTATAACAATATTGATTTTAATGATATCGAACAAGGGTTTATTAAAAGATCGCATGAACTAGATACTTGGCAAGATGTTGAAAAGTTAGTACAAGATATATTTAATTATTCTAAAGAAGAAGTATTTGACGAAGAACAATACCAAGAAGAAATGGTTACTGTATCTGGTTCTGAACTTTCAGAAAGATTAGGGGACGAATATGAGCCACAAGAGCAAACTGAGGAAACTACTGCCGAGAATGAAACTGATAAAGATAGAGAAAGCGAAACCTCTGACGAAGGCGGATACGATCCAGAAAACACTAACGAAGCAATTACAGACAAAGCGTTAGAAGAAAACAAGAAACAATTAAATCCACAAGATAGAGATTATAGAGATAACGTTTATGTTACTTTACCTAAACGTAAAGATGCTATTATATCTAATAGTAGAATTATAGAATTATTTGAAACTAGAAATGGTGAACACTATTCAACTTATTATCAATCATTTAAACAATTCAAACAACAACAATTAAGAACTGTTAACTATATGATTAAAGAGTTCGAAATGAAAAAATCTGCTGACGCATACCGTAGAACTAAAACAAGTAAAACTGGTATGATCAATATGAACAAGTTACACACTTACAAATATAGTGAAGACATATTTAAAAGAATAGAGGTAACACCTGGTGCTAAGAACCACGGTATGATATTAGTTGTAGATTGGTCCGGTAGCATGGATCAATGTATGTACGATACTTTAGTTCAAACAATGAACTTAGTAATGTTTTGTAAAGCAGTACAAATACCATGTAAAGTTTATGCCTTTTCAGATATTGGCAGAAAACACTTTTTTGAAAGAGAAGATGGTGATTATATTTTTGGCGGTAGATATACTGATACTCCATTTATCTATAGCCAAGAGAATGAATTGATATTAGAAAATCTTACAATGATGGAACTAATAGATACAACTCAAAAAACTCCTGTCTATAACAAAGCGATGACTTACTTACACTGTACTATGAAATACTTTAAAAGTAGAAGAAATAGATGGGCACATATTGATAGTGAAGATCCATATTTTCTTATGCCTCAATGTATGAGACTAGGTGGCACTCCGTTAGATAGTTCAATCTTACACACTATTGATATTGTAAACAACTTTCAGAAAAAACATAAAGTACAAAAAATGACTACTATATTCTTAACTGATGGTGTAGGGCATTCTAGTGGTAACATTACTAAAGTTGCTAATACTGAATATGAAAAAGAAGAACAATATAAAAACTATATGGCAGATCAAGCAGATGGTAATATTGTAATATCAGATAAACAATATCAGTTTGGTTACAATCAAAACATCAAAGGGTATCAATTTATGCGATGTCACAAACCTATGTTTGATTATTTTAAACATAAAACAAATAGTCAACTGATTGGTTTCTTTGTTACTAGTGGTAGAAATCTAACATATAACGATCTATCAACTTTTTCTAAAGATCCTTATAATAACTCTTATGATGAAATGCTAAAGGCTAGAAAAGAACTAAAAGAAAATGGTGTGATCACTAGAAAGAATATTGGTTATGATGAACTATACATCTTACCTAAATCTAAATTAGAGATCAAAGACGAAGAGGTTAATATTACAACAGATATGACAGCCGCTAAAATGAAGCAACAATTCCTTAAAAACTTCAAATCTAAGAAGGTTTCTAGGGTATTACTTAACAAATTTATTGACAAGGTTGCCTAAGTTGTTGAAATATAAGCATTTTAATTTAAAGAAAATGGTTGACAAATCGACAAAAGTATGATAGGATATAACAATAATATTAAAAACGAGGTATATATTATGACTAAATTGAATGAAACTAAAATAGAATTTATCGAACTTGCTCATAAAGAGTTTGGTTCTTTAGATATCACAACTCAACAAATCAAAGACCTTGAAAGAAATTTCAATGTTGACGGTTCTTGGGTTTCACATTGGAGATATAAAGATCAAGTGGCAAGAAAAGGTCGCGGCATTTATACTTTACCTAATGTTATCAACCCATCTAAAAACGTAAAACAAAACGTTAAGAAGGTTGATGTACAACCTGTAAGTAAAGGTAGAATTGAGACAGCAGTTTCAATACAAGAAAATCTAGTACCTACAAAAGAAGAAACTTTTGTACCTTTTGGTAACTTTAGAGATATTAAGAATATTATCAAATCTAAGATTTTCTATCCTACATTTATTACTGGTTTATCTGGTAATGGTAAAACTCTTGGTGTTATCCAAAGTTGTGCTGAACTTAAAAGAGAATTAATTAGAGTTAACATAACAATTGAAACTGACGAAGACGATTTACTTGGTGGTTTCAGATTACAAGATGGTCAAACTGTTTGGCACGATGGTCCAGTAGTTGATGCTATGAAAAGAGGTGCTGTTCTATTATTAGACGAAATAGATTTGGCATCTAATAAGATTATGTGTTTACAACCAATACTAGAAGGTAACGGTGTGTTTTTAAAGAAAACTGGTACTTTCATAGAACCTGCTAATGGTTTCAATGTTATCGCAACAGCAAACACTAAAGGTAAAGGTTCTGATGACGGTAGATTTATTGGTACTAATATTATGAATGAGGCATTCTTAGAAAGATTTCCTGTTACATTTGAACAAGAATATCCTAATGCTAAAACTGAAACTAAGATATTAGATAATGTTATGGATCACTATGGTAAGAAAGATACAGACTTTACATCTAATCTTGTTAAGTGGGCAGAAGTTATTCGTAAGACTTTCTTTGATGGTGGGGTAGATGAAATTATCGCTACCAGAAGACTTGTTCACATTATTAATGCTTATGCTATCTTCAACAATAAACTAAAAGCAGTTGAAGTTTGTATCAACAGATTTGATGATGATACAAAGAAAAGTTTCCTTGATTTATATACTAAAGTTGATGCTGGTGTATCAATCGAAGAATTAAATCAAGGATCTTCCAATGATGGTGAGGAGTTGGTTAATGACCAATAAATCCATTTTTCATAATGTAGACCTCAATGAGTACGGGCAACCCTTTGGGTAGTACCCGTACTCAAACTTAAAAGGTGGTAAGAATGTTTAAATTAATTCTAGGTATAATTATAGGTTATGCCGCAGTAATGATATGGGGACCTGATGTTGCTTATATCATATACAATGGAGTGATAGAAATTATTAGAGAGGTGGTGAATAGTCAATGACACTAGAGGTTAAAGTTAGAAACAATAATGTTGAGAAAGCAATTAGACAACTAAAGAAAAAAGTTATGAAAGAGGGTATTCTCAAAGAAATTAAAATGAGACAATACTATGAGAAACCAACTTTAAAGAGACAACGCAAGGCCAAAGAGGGTCTAAAGCGTATTAACAAATTAAAGAGACAACAAGAAAAGTTTCTTTAATCAACCTATATAGGAGTAATATTATGGGAAGACGTAGAATGACAAGTAAAGAAAAGTTACTATCAGCACTTAACAGAGGCGATAGACTTTTCTGGAATGATGTAAGAACTAAGTTTGGTATTACATCACCAAGAACTGCTATCAATGAACTGAGAGCAGAAGGTAACTGTATCTATGCCAACAAAGTAAAGGCGGGTACTTACTATAAAGTAGGGAAACCTAGTAAAGAAATCATCGCGGCAGGGTTTGCGGCGATTGAACCAAATTATGCGTAAAGCATAAATAGTACGATGGCAATTCGTAAGTCCATTGTAGGTTGCCTCTCGTAAATAGCAACCAATAAAGTCTTTTTAGGGTTTAGACTTGAAAAAAACAAAACCCTACTTATATAAATAATAGTGTATATGCCATGATGGGTATACATTTAATAACTTGCTAAACAGGAGTAATACTATGAATAGCAGAAACTTATCTATATGGAGTGATTTAAGACCTTACAGTATAGGGTTTGAGGATCTCTTCCGTCACTTCGACTTACATTTAGATAGTAAGTCGACAACATTTCCACCATACAATATTGTCAAAGGCAAAGATGAACTGAACTGGACAGTTGAATTAGCACTTGCTGGTTACAACAAGAAAGATATTGATGTACACTATGCCGACAATCAATTAACAATTAAGTCAATTCACAAAGATGAAGACGAAGGTGAAACAATACATAGAGGTATTGCTAAAAGACATTTCACTAGAACATTCACTATTGCTGATGACGTAGAGGTGAAAGGTGCTGAAATGGCAGACGGCATGTTGAAAGTTGCTTTAGAGAAAATCGTACCGGAAGGTAAGAAACCTAGAACAATTGAAATAAGTTAGATGAGTGGGGCATTAGCCCCACCTCTTTAAGGATTATATTATGTTTAGTTATTTGGGTGGTAAAAAGTTTCAGGCAAAATGGATAGCAGATCATTTTCCAGAGTTTGATAATTATGTTGAACCATTTGGTGGTGCGATGTGGGTTTATTTTCAATCTACTGTAAATGGTAAACTCAATGTCTACAACGACTACAACGAATACCTAGTAAATATATTTGAGTGTGCCACAAGAAAACCTGGCGAACTATTAAAAGAACTAAACAAACATAAAGTACAAGACAGACAACTATTTGAACAATTTAAAAAAGATTTGATGCCACTAGATGGTAGAATACTAGCACCAAATCCAGAAGTAGCGGCAAAATATCTTTATGTAGAATTACAAACATTCTCAGGTCTCAGATGGGATCAAGCCAAGTATGTTGACTTAAAAGGTAAATACAAATCTAAGTATAATCACTTTATAGACAAACTCACAAACCCAAAGTATATTAAGAAACTGAATAACTTAGACGCCTATAATATGAACTGGCGTGAGTGTATACAATTCTTTGATGGTAAAGATACACTATTCTATGTTGATCCGCCATACTATAATATGGAGTTTTACTATACACAAAACTTTGATAATGAACAGCATGAACAACTGGCACTAGAATTACAAAAGATTAGAGGTAAGTTTGCCTTATCATATTATCACTTTGATAAACTAGAAGAATGGTACCCTAAATCTAAATTCAGATATGTTACCAAATCGTTTAACAAGCAGAATAGCACTAAAAAGAAAAACACAGATCGTGGTGATGAGATACTAATTATGAACTACTAAATAGTAAGATGTTGAAATTCAAAGATCATTCACAGTTAGACGAAGGACTATTTGACGGATTTGTTAACTTTATTCGTAAAGCATATAGTAACATCGTAGCAGGTTTTAAAAAGGCATTTTCTCTATTGACAAAAGTAAAGATGGGTGATACAAAGAGGGTAAAGATACCGTCTATGATAAAAGAAGAAGAAGCAAAACAAGATAGTAAGTCCAGACTAGGATATTATTCTGAGTATGTTTGTGGTGAACATCTAGCAAAAATTATAGAAAGTAAAGGTCTTAATTTACCTGGCACACAATCAAGTAAAACATTTGCCAAGGCCAAGAAAGCATTCCACGATAACAAACTTAAAACATTGTCAAACTACAAATCACTTGGTGATGAAATACAAAGAATGGAAGATGGTGGTAGGGCAATGGCAGAAAGTATTATGGCAGATATGTTGGCAGAAACCGCAGATTTAAAAATTACAAACTTTGATATACAACTTACAGGTGATAGTCTCAAAGGTGAAAGTAAAGCAGATATAGTATTATCAGCAAGAAAGAAAGATAAAGGCACAGTAGTCAAAGAGATTGCCGCAAGTCTAAAGGCATACAAATCATCTAGTATCAATCTTGCCAACTCAACTCTACTATCTTTATTCGCAAGTCTCACTAAAGATAAAAACTTTACAAGTAAAGCATTAGAGAAAGCACAAAGAGTTATTTACGATACAATGTTGAAAGCGGCAAGTAAAGATTTAGGTAAAGCAAAAGCAGTGGCATTACTTACAAACAAAATAAGAAACGATAAAGAGAAAAAGTTATTTAAGAAATATAAAGATATAGGTCGTAAAGCAAGTAAAGAGACACAGGTAAATACAGCAAGTATAATTGTAAAAGAGTTCAATGCTTTGTATAAAAAGAACAAGGCAAAGATAAATGAGAACTTACTAGAACTTATAGGCATGGACGGCAGTGACGATTTCTATGCCAGCATAGGTGAAGGTAAAAAGTTAAGAGTATTGTCGAGTAGACAATCACCAGAACTACAAAAGTTTTTACAAGATGTTAGAAGTAAGTTTCTGACAATTGTAATGATACCTAAACCAGGTAAAGCAGGTAGAGCAAGTGTAACAGTTAATCTAATGATTGGAAAGACTATGTTGTCCTCATCAAGTATCACAATGACAGATACAGGTATTGGGGCAGGTGCTATGACTAAATCTACAGGTCAAATCAAAACAAACTTCTGGTTTAATTTTAATAATTTTTAGACTTGACTTTTTGTCAAGTCCGTGATATAATGTTGTTATGTATAAATTTAAAGAGAATATTATTTTAGACGATTTGAAAAGGTATATTGACAATACCTATAAATCACACTACTCAACTACAGAAAAACAAGCAACAGAAATCATCATCGATCAAGGACACGGTGAGGGTTTTTGTATGGGTAATATTATGAAATATGCCCAAAGATATGGCAAGAAAGAAGGCAAGAATAAGAAAGACCTTATGAAAGTCATTCACTATGCCATAATACAATTGTCCCAAGACCATTATACGAATGACAAGTCTTTGATTGATACGTTACAAGTAGACTTATCAAAATATGATATTGGTAAATGGAATGATAACGAACTTCGAAACCCATTGGCAGAGAAGTTAAACAACCCTAATGACTAGGAGATTATATAATGAAAATAAGTGATACTACAAAAGAGATATTGAAAAACTTTAGTGAGATCAATCCTAACTTGATGATCACACCAGGTAAAGAAATCAAAACTATCTCTACAATGAAAAATATTCTTGCTACAGCAGGTGTAGAAGAAAACTTTCCACAAGATATTGCCATCTATGACCTATCTGAATTTTTAGGCATGATGTCTTTATTTAATAAACCTACTTTTGAATTTGATGATAAGTCTATGACTATCAGTGAAGAAGGCACATCTACTAAATCAAAATACTTTTTTGCTGACGCAAGTATTCTTACTGTGCCACAAAAAGACGTGAAGATGCCAGAGACAGAGGTAGAGTTTACATTAACAGAAGCAGATTTAGTGAAAGTAAAGAAAGCGGCCGCTATGTTACAACTGCCAGACGTATCTGTTAAATCACATGGGCATGATATTATGATGTCCGCAGTAGATAAGAAAAATGACACAGCAAATACTTATGGTGTAAAAGTTGGTGAAACAGACAAAGAGTTTGACTTTCATTTTAAAACTGAACATCTTAAAATGTTGCCTGGCGATTATAATGTTTATATCTCATCTAAACTTATTTCTAATTTTAGACATAAAAGCAAAACACTTCAATATTGGGTTGCTTTAGAAAACACAAGTAAATATAGTGGGTAGATATGGAAAATACATTATGGGTAGAGAGTTATAGACCCTCTACAATTGACGAGTGTATTTTACCTGTTGAGATTAAAAAGACTTTTAAGTCTATACTCAAACAAGGTGAGATACCAAATTTATTATTATCTGGCACTGCCGGCACTGGTAAGACCACAGTAGCAAAAGCATTATGTAATGAATTAGAATGTGATGTTATGATTATCAATGGTTCTGACGAAGGTCGATCTATTGATGTTGTAAGAAATCAGATTAAGAACTTTGCCTCTACTGTATCTTTAAATGAAAGTGATAAACCAAAAGTTGTAATTGTTGACGAAGCAGATTACATGAACGCGGAAAGTGTTCAACCTGCGTTAAGAAACTTTATAGAAACATTTAGTAATAACTGTAGATTTATCTTTACTTGTAATTACAAGAACAAGATTATACCTGCTATTCATTCTAGGTGTACTGTTATAAACTTTCAAATACAAAACAAAGACAAAGAACAACTTGCTGGTTTATTTCACAAAAGACTTTGTACAATACTAGAGCAAGAGCATATTGACTTTGATCCTAAAGTTGTTGCTGAACTTATCATTAAATATTATCCTGACTTTCGTAGAACGATAAACGAGTTACAAAGATATTCTGTATCTGGTAAAATAGATACTGGTATTCTTGTAACAATATCTGAAGCAAATCTACAATCATTATCTAAAGCACTAAAGAATAAACACTTTGGTGATATGAGAAAGTGGGTCGTAGATAATATTGACCAAGATCCTGCTGGTCTGTTCAAAGACTTATATTCTAATTTTTATAATACTATGAAACCAGAAAGTATACCACCTATGGTCATACTACTGGCAGAGTATCAATATAAAAATGCCTTTGTTGCTGACCCAGAGTTAAATATGGTAGCATGTCTAACTGAAATCATGGGTGAGTGTAAATTCAAATGAGTGAGTATAAGTTAACAAACTACCTAACAGCAATCAATTGGTCTAAAGAAAAGTTACTAGATAGTGATGATAAAGATTGGGAAAAGAAATATCCACCATTTATTATCAACAAAGGTCTATCATACTTTTCTGACACGGTAATGTTTGCTAATGAAATGAATAGACTTCACCATGCCTCAAAGCATGCCCAATTCTCATTTTTACTAAATACTATAAGAAACAAGAAAAGATTTAGTAAGTGGTTGAAGGCAAGTAAGTTGAAAGACTTAGATGTAGTGAAGCAGTATTACGGTTACTCAAATAAAAAGGCAAGTGAGGCACTTAATATACTTACCAAATCTCAGATTGATTATATAAAAGAGAGATTATATAAAGGTGGGAAAAAATGAGTGAAGTTATAGAATGGAAGCCAGACCAGATGCTCGAGGTCAAAATCAAAGAGCCAGATGACTTTCTAAAAATTAGAGAGACACTAACACGTATTGGTGTCGCAAGTAGAAAAGAACGTAAGATATACCAATCATGTCACATCTTACATAAACAAGGTAGATATTTCATTGTACATTTTAAAGAGTTGTTTGCCCTAGATGGTAAGACAGCAAATATATTTGTCAATGATATTGAAAGAAGAAACACAATAGGTAAGTTGTTGAGTGATTGGGGTTTGATAGAGTTAGTTGGTGAAGTTACAAACACAGCACCTCTATCACAAATTAAGGTACTACCATTTAAAGAAAAGAATGAATGGATATTAGAACCTAAATATAACATTGGTAAAAAACCAAGTGAGGAGAAAAATGAGAACGGAAATAATACAAGCACTTAGATCCCACGCACAGGGACACATTGACAAGCACAAAGCAAATGTAGAAGTCTACATGAGGCAAGTTGTAGGTATAGGTGAACATAGCGATATTATTGAAACTTTAGAAAAAGAACTCAATCAGATTGCGATGTATGAAGATCAACTTGAGGCATTAGACAAACATTTTCCGCTTGACAAATAAGACAAAACCTGATATAATTATGTAATGGATTTTTATACGAATGTTACGCCACATGGCGATTTTCTACACATACGAGGTTTTCAAAACGGTGAAAGATTTTCTGAGAAAGTCAAGTGGCGTCCTCGTCTTTATTTTCCATTCAAAGGTCAATGTACACATAACTCTTTAGATGGTAAAGGTCTTATGCCTAAATCATATTCATCTATAAGAGAAGCAAGACAAACAATCAAAAGATACGAAGATCATAACAACTTTGTTTATGGCACAGATAGATTTCAGTATCAATATATTTCTGATAATTATCCTGGCACCATGGACTATGATAAAGATATGCTTCGTATCTACACAATAGATATCGAGGTAGAAAGTGAGTATGGTTTTCCTAGTGTGGAAGATTGTGCTGAAAAAATGATTTGTATCACTATTAAAGATCAAGTCAAAAAACAAATCTTAGTTTGGGGTTTAGCAGATTATATAACAAAACAAGATAATGTACATTATATAAAATGTATTGATGAAAAAGATTTACTTATCAAGTTTATAAAATTTTGGCGTGAATATACACCTGATGTTCTTACAGGTTGGAATAGTAAATACTTTGATATACCTTATCTTGTAAAGCGAATAGAAAAAATACTTGGTGAAACTGTAAAGAATAAAATGTCACCATGGGGTCAAGTCATGGAAGATAATACTTACTACATGGGTAAGACACAAACTTATTTCAGACTACACGGTATCGCACAATTAGATTATCTACAACTCTATCAAAAGTTTACAATCAAAAACCAAGAGAGTTATAAACTAGATCATATTGGTTTTGTAGAACTTGGTGAAACAAAAGACGATAACCCATTTGACACTTTCAAAGAATGGTATCAAAATGATATACAATCTTTTATTGATTACAATATACAAGACGTTGAACTTGTTGATAGACTAGAAGATAGATTACAACTGATAGAACTTGCCATTACTATGGCATACAATGCCAAAGTAAATTACGAAGATGTATTCTCACAGGTTCGTATGTGGGACACAATCATATACAACGAACTATTAAAAACTAATACGATTGTGCCTGTAAGAGATATGAATCCACAATCAAAAGAACTTGTTGGTGCTTATGTAAAAGATCCTATACCTGGTTTCTATGATTGGGTAGTATCGTTTGATTTGAACTCACTATATCCACACCTGATAATGCAATATAATATTTCACCAGAAACAATACTAGAAGATCGTAAAGATGTAATGATTGACGAACTGTTAGATAAAAAAGTTGATGTTGGTAATAATTGTATGGCCGCTAATGGCACGATGTATCGAACAGATAAACAAGGTTTACTACCTCGTATTATACAAAGAGAATATGATGACCGTGTTGTTTATAAGAAAAAGATGTTAGAAGCAGAACAACAATATGCCAATACAAAAGATAAACAATATGAAAAACTGGCAAGAAAATATTACTTGATACAACATTCTAAAAAGATTTCATTAAATAGTGCCTATGGTGCGATTGGTAACAAATACTTTAGATACTATGATCACAGACAAGCAGAAGCAATCACCACTTCTGGTCAATTAAATATTAGATGGATAGAAAAGAAAGTTAATGAATATTTTAATAAACTGTATAAGACAAATGAAGATTATGTAATTGCTTCAGATACAGATTCCATCTATGTAAATATGGCACCGCTTGTTAAGTTGACCGGTGCCACAGATAAAGATAAAATTGTAAAAGCATTAGACGTATTTTGTAGAGAAAAACTAGAACCATATATGAAACAATCTTATACTGAACTTGGTAATTATATGAACGTATATGAAAACAAGATGGTAATGAAAAGAGAAGTTATTGCTGACAAAGGTATCTGGACTGCTAAGAAAAGATATATTCTTAATGTTCATAACTCAGAAGGTGTACAATACCCAGAGCCAAAACTAAAGATCATGGGTATTGAAGCAGTAAAAACTTCTACCCCTTTACCTTGTAGAGATAAGATGCGAGAAGCATTTAAAGTTATCATGGGTGGTGATCAAAAAGAAATGAAAGAGTTTATCGTAAACTTTAGACGTGAATTTGAATTAATGAAACCAGAAGAGATCGCATTCCCTAGAAGTGTAAACGGTGTGAAAAAATACACAGATACAACTTCGATATATAAGAAAGGTACACCAATGCATGTCAAAGGTGCTATCATGTATAATCATTTAATTAAAACAAAAAAGATAGGTCATAAGTTTCAACCTATCTACGAGGGTGATAAAGGTAAATACATACATCTACGAAAAAACTTATGGGGTGTAAATGTTATTACCTTTATTTCTAAATTACCAAAAGAGTTTGATCTACATGGGTATATTGATTACGAGACACAGTTTCAAAAATCATTTATGGACCCATTACGATTTATACTAGGTTCTATCAACTGGCAGATTGATGCCTCAGATAGTAATACAATAGAAGACTTTTTTAATTGACAATATGGAAGGAGTGTGATATAATGAACCCATTAATTGACGAAGCAAAAAATCAAAGTTTACTTACAGAAGACTTAATTACTATGGCAAGAGTAATAGAAGCCATGTGTAAACGAGGTGCTATTGAACCACAAGAACTTACCACTATGGGCAAGTTACATGATAAATTACAATGGCAACTAAAGAAAATTAAGAACGCTATGGAACAAGCAGAAAAAGATAAGGAGAAAAAAGATGCCGGACTTTCTAAAACAGATAATTAAAGAAACAGGTAATGAATATGCCAGTCTTGTAGCAGATGGTGTAGAGGCAGGTGATGTAGATACTTTCATTGATACTGGTTCACATATATTCAACGCGGTATTGTCAGGTAGTATACATGGTGGTATACCATCAAACAAGATTACCGCTCTTGCTGGTGAAAGTGCTACTGGTAAAACTTTCTTTGTTTTAGGTATGGTCAAACACTTCTTAGATAGTAATCCAGATGCTGGTGTAATATATTTTGAAAGTGAAAGTGCTTTAACAAAACAAATGATAGAAGAAAGAGGTATTGATAGTGAACGTATGATTATCATGCCAGTGACTACTGTACAAGAATTTAGAACACAGGCACTAACTGTATTAGACAAATACATGGAACAAGATGAAGCAGATCGTAAACCTATCTTTATGGTATTAGATAGTCTTGGTATGTTATCTACTACAAAAGAAGTAGAAGATACAGCAGACGGTAAAGAAACTAGAGATATGACTAGAGCCCAAGTATTGAAAGCGGCATTTAGAGTGTTGACTTTAAAACTTGGTAGAGCAAAAGTCCCTATGGTCATTACCAATCACACTTATGATGTTGTGGGTGCTTACATGCCAACTAAAGAAATGGGTGGTGGTAGTGGTCTTAAATATGCCGCGTCAACAATTGTATATCTATCTAAAAAGAAAGATAAAGAAGGCACAGAAGTTGTAGGCAATATTATACATTGTAAAACTCAAAAGAGCAGACTATCAAAAGAGAACATGATGGTTGATGTAAGATTACGATACGAAACTGGTTTAGATAAATATTATGGTTTACTTGACTTAGCAGTGAAACATGGTATATTTAAACAAGTGTCCACAAGAATTGAATTACCAGATGGTACGAAACAGTATGCCAAATCTATTTACAATGAACCAGAAAAGTATTTTACTGACGATGTTATGTCACAATTAGACGAAGCGGCAAAAAAAGAATACAGTTATGGCAATCCCGAAGTATAGTTACATGGAAAACAGTAAGAGTGATCTTACAGGTTTTCTTATACAAGAAGGAAAGTTTGAGGGTGTTATGTATACTTATGGTAAAGTAACACCTATAGAAGAAAATGATAAGTTACGATTAAAGTTTGAATATAATGTACATGAAAATCCAAACGAGTGTAATACAGACAACGATGATTTCATAAACATTATAGGCGATATATTGGCAATAGAAGTAGAGAAGGACACAGATGGTAACAGCGGAAAGAATAGAGAAGACAACTCTTAAAAATTTATTATATAACGAAGACTACACTAGAAAAGTATTACCGTTTCTAAAACCAGAATACTTTGAAGACCGTAGTGAACGAATTGTATTCTCAGAAATACAAAAGTTTATTGATCAATATAATAAACGACCTACAAAAGAAACTTTACAGATTGATATTGGTAAACGTAAAGACTTAAATGAGGACGAATATAAACGTATTGTTGAGTTAATCTCTACACTAAACAAAGAAGAAATAGATTTAGATTGGTTAGTAAATACAACAGAAAAGTTTTGTAAAGACCGTGCTGTTCATAATGCTGTTATGGACGGTATACATATATTAGATGGAAAAGATAAAAAACACACTCCAGAGGCTATACCAGAAATATTACGGGACGCTCTATCTGTTAGTTTTGATCGCAACGTTGGTCACGATTACCTATCTGATATAGAACGTAGATTTGATTTCTATCATAAGAAAGAAAACAGAATACCATTTGATTTAGATTACTTTAATAGAGTAACAAAAGGTGGTTTACCCACTAAAACTCTCAATGTTGCTTTAGCAGGCACTGGTGTTGGTAAAACTTTATTCATGTGTCATCAGGCCGCTAGTGCTTTAGCACAAAACAAAAATGTTTTGTATATCACTATGGAAATGGCAGAAGAACGTATCGCTGAACGTATAGATGCTAATCTACTTAATATCTCTATGGAAGATTTACATATGTTGAATAGAAAACTATTCAATGATAAGATTACTTCTCTACAATCTAAAACTACAGGCACATTAATCATCAAAGAATATCCAACTGCTAGTGCTGGTGTCAATCACTATCGAGCATTAGTCAATGAGTTGGCACTTAAAAGAACTTTCAAACCAGATTTAATCTTTGTTGACTATATCAATATATGTGCGTCTAGTAGATTTAAACCTGGTAGTAATGTGAACTCATATACCTATGTCAAAGCAATCGCTGAAGAAATGCGTGGTCTTGCTGTAGAACTAGATGTACCTATTGTAACAGCAACACAAACAACTAGATCTGGTTTTGTATCTAGTGACATTGGGTTAGAAGACACTTCAGAAAGTTTTGGTTTGCCCGCTACTGCTGATTTTATGTTTGCCTTAATTAGTAGTGAAGAATTAGAACGAGCAGGTCAAATGTTAGTCAAACAATTAAAGAACAGATATAATGACCCAACAGTAAATCGTAAATTTATTATTGGTGTTGATAGAGCAAGAATGAAATTGTTTGATATTGAACAACAGGCACAAAACTTAATACAACCAGAACAGGAGAAATATGTCGAACACAACCTTGAAAAGACGGAAGAAAGTCCAGAAGAAAAGTACAAGAAGTTCCAAAACTTCAAGTATTGAGTATTCTGTAAAGACTAAACGTAAGGGCAAGTCTTATGAGTTCGCTGTCGTTGAGAACAAAGAAAGAACAGTGAAAGTCTTTAATTTTAGAGAAAAAGCAAAAGAATTTGCGGAATGGCATAATAAACATCAAGTCTGGCAAGTAAATGGGGGTATACCAAACTTTCTCATTGACTAAATAGTTATTTTAGTATATGAATGGGAGTTATGATAGACTTAATAGAAGGCAAGAATACGCATTTAGAACATGCGGAAGACGATATAATCAATAATGGTTACGATGGTGGTGTAAATGCTATCAACTTTTTATCGTCATTAAAAGACATGTTATCTGGATCTAGGTCCAGTAAAGTCAATGTATCTGTTAAATGGGATGGCGCACCAGCGATTGTTTGTGGTCCAGATCCACGTGACGGCAAATTCTTTGTTGGCACAAAAGCAGTATTCAATAAAAATCCCAAAGTCAATAAATCAATACAAGATATAAGAAACAATCACACAGGTGAATTACAAAATATTCTCCGTGAGTGTTTACAATATTTACCAACATTAGGCATCAAAGAAATATTACAAGGTGATTTAATGTTCACATCATCTGGTAAAAAGATGTCAACATACAAAGACAGTAGTGGTAAATCTGAACAAATGATTTCTTTTCAACCTAACACCATTGTCTATATGGTGCCAGAGAATACGCCGTTTGGTCGTAAGATAGCAAGATCAAAACTTGGTATCGTATTTCATACAACATACACAGGTAAATCTTTTGATAAGATGAACGCTAAGTTTGGTGCTGACGTATCTAAACTAAGAAGATCACCAAGTGTGTGGTTTGATGATGCTTCATATAAAGATGTATCTGGTAATTCACTAATGACAATAGGTGAAAGTCAACAACTACAAAAACTATTAAACATGGCACAAGGTAGTTTAGGTAAAGGTAAAGAACTATTAAACAAAATCAAAATAGAAAAAAATCCATTATCCATTGGTGTACAACTTAAAACATATCTGAATAGTTTTGTACGTGCCGCAACTGATTTACCATCTACAAAAGAAACAGCGAACAAGTTTAGAGAGTTTTACCAAGAAAGAACACAAAAAGAAATAGATAGAGTAAAAACAGATAAAGCAAAAGAGAAATATCAAACTATACAAGATAACGGATTAAAATTTATAGATGATCAAAGTACAAGCATCTATATGGCATGTGCCACTTATAAGACTTTACAAAGAGCAAAGAAAATGATTATTGATAAACTTAATAAAGCAAAATCTATAGGCACATTTAAAAGAACAGACAAAGGTTTAGTTGCGACAAATCCAGAGGGCTATGTAGCAGTAGATAAAAAAGGTAAAGCAGTAAAACTAGTTGATAGATTAGAGTTTAGTATAGCAAACTTTACGACTGGTAAAAACTGGGAAAAGGGACCAAGAAGTGTTGACGTTTAAGCAATGGTTAGAAGACGTAAGAAAAATGCCAGGTGGTGGTTATGGTGTATACGCTGATAAATTTAAAAATAAAAAAAGAGTATTGACACCGGGTGGTAAACATGCTAAAGAACTGAAGAAAGTTTATAAAAATGAAAAAGACGCTAACGATTACATGGCGGCAATAATGATTGCGAAAGGGGGGGGTTGATGTTTACATTCAAAGAATTTACAGAAAAGAAAAAGTGTCCGCCAGGATACAAGTACGATGAAAAACTTAAAGTATGTGTACCTAAATTTAGAAAGTACGCTTACTATGGTAGAATAGGACCAGGACCAAAACAAGAACCACAAAATACAAGTGGTGATCAAGGTAATGGTAATGGTAATGGAAACGGCAACGCTGGTAATGGAAATGGTAATGGTGCTACACCGGGTAATGGCGGTAATGGCGGTAATGGCGGGGGCGAATAATTAGATGGAAATAGAAAGATTTATCATACAAGAAGGTGTATATGACCCAGGCATCTTTAAGGCATTCTTTCTTGCTGGTGGTCCAGGTTCTGGTAAGACTTATGTCAATCGAAGAATAACACCAGGTTTAGGATTAAAAAATGTTAATTCAGATACAGCATTTGAAAACGCATTAAAAAAATCAGGACTATCTTTAGATATGCCACCTAGTGAACAAGATAAGAGAGATAGATTGCGATTAAGATCAAAAGAATTAACTGCCAAAAGTTTAGAATTATATATTAATGGTAGATTAGGATTAGTTATTGATAGCACAGCCAGAGATACAAAAAAAATTGAAATGGGTTTAAGAGGATTAAAAAGATTAGGTTATGATTGTTATATGATATTTGTAAATACAAGTTTAGATGTTGCGTTGGCAAGAAACGCTAAAAGAGATAGAACAGTTCCCGTAGATATTGTTAAAAAAAGTCATTCAGAAATACAAGCAAATATGGGAAAACTACAAAGATTATTTGGTATGAAAAACTTTATTGTTATTGATAATAATAAATCAAATGATGACATATTAGAAAAATCTTATAAGATGGTTCGTAAGATAGTAAAACAACCTGTAAAAAATTACACAGCAAAAATGTGGATAAAAAAAGAATTGGAAAAGAAGCAAATGAAGGAAGAAATAACTGTATCTGAAAAAGGAAAAGGTCTCTGGTATAATATTCGTAAAAGAAGGGCAAGTGGCAAGAGAATGAGAAAGAAAGGTGAAAAAGGGGCACCAACCGCACAAGATATGAAAAGAGCAAAAGGTGAAAGTCAAACTTTTAAACAATGGCTAGAAGCGGCACCAAATACTGCTGACGCCATGAAAAGATACAAGGCAGGTAAAGCAGGCTTTACAGATAAAGCACATCTAAAAGCAAAGGGTATGATACCTAGAGCAGATGGCACTAAAAGAAAAAGTGACAAATACAAATGAAAAAGTTAAGTGAGTTATTAAGAAAAGGTGTAGGACGAAAGCAATCTGTGGTATTTGCTTTTGGTCGTATGAATCCACCAACAATGGGTCACCAAAAATTAATTGATAGAGTTATCACTATGGCAAAAAGGGTAAAAGGTCTACCTGTGCTATATGTGAGTGCTACACAGGATCGTAAAAAGAATCCACTAAGTGTAAAGCAAAAGATTGACTATCTCAAAAAAATGTATCCAGTAGGCATACAAATTTTACCAGCAACAGGTAGAGAGAGAACATTTATGGAAATATTGAAAAATAGATTTGACAAAAAATATACAGACGTTGTAATGGTTGCGGGTAGTGATAGGGTCGCAGAATTTAAAAGACTAACAAAACAGTATAATGGTAAGGAATATAACTTTGACACAATTGAAGTAGTGAGCGCCGGGGCAAGAGATCCTGACGCAACTGGCATGACTGGCATGAGTGCTAGTAAGATGAGAGATTTTGCTATGAGAAATGACTTCAAAAGTTTTAGAGCAGGACTTATCGCAGGCACAAGGGAGAATGACGCCATGAAATTATTTAAAGATTTAAAAAAAGGTATGGGAGTAAACGAAGAAATACTACCACCTAGTGATAATGATGAATTGAAAGATATTAGAGAACAGTACCACAACAATGAAATTTATTTAATGGGTGAAAAGATTGAAGTATTATCAAATCGTAATGTAGGCACAATTATTAAACGTGGACCAAACTATGTTCAATATGAAATGGAAGATGGTGGTGTAGAGAAAGCATTTTTAGATGATATACAACCAGCAGAGATTATTGATACAGAATTACAGACAGAAAACGTTGACAAGAAAAAACTAGTATTACAAAAGAATAGCAAACAACTAAAATCATTTTCATCATTTGAAGAAGAAATTAAACAAAACAAAGACAATGATAGTGCGAAAGATCAGCAACAAAAAAATACAGACGATGAAGAAAAAGAAACTGAAAAGGCAACGAAGAAAAGAGAAAGAAAGTTACCTGTTGTAACACCTGGACAACCAAAAATCGCAAATGTAGATACGTGGACACAAGGACCAGATCATGCAGATCAAATTCAAACAATGAGAACTTTTAATATAAAAACACCTGGTCAAGTAAGAGATTATGGTACTTTAGTTAAAGGTCGTAGGTTTCAAAAGTTTGAAGAAGTCGAACTTGATGAATTTAAAAAGATGATAGTTACCATTAAAGATCCTTCAAAAAGACGTAAGGCGATGGACGATATTAAAAGATTTGGTAAACACACGGGTTTTAGAATTGATAAAATGAGAGATGGAAAAAGTTTTAAAATAGATGGTAAAGGTAAAGACCTTAATAAATTTGCCATAGATATGAAAAACTATTATGGTGCTGAA
>MDTB01074808.1_pt1 | contig 25457 bp, 26 predicted proteins | sample 811161 | NCBI WGS metagenome assembly MDTB01 (sample SAMN05326650, study PRJNA326480) | marine metagenome | isolation source: seawater | place: Mediterranean Sea | collected 2009
ATTATTATTATTATTATTATTATTATTATTATTTATGAACCCTTGAATAAATAAAGAGTGAATATTAATTAAAATAATATAAAATATTTTAATATATATCATTAATTCTATCCCTTACCACCCACAAATCAATTTTTCTACCAATTTTTACTTTGATATTTGATCCGGGAAATTGTTTGAAAACATTGCCAGGCATAATTCTAACCTTATTATTTACATTTTCAATTACGTCAGTAGATTTTAAATAAATGAATGCACTATCTTGGTAATTTACGTTTCCAAGCCTCAAACCAGAACCAATTATTGTAAATTCTGCCTCTTCAAAACTCAACCCCACAAGGTCTGGGGAATAAAAGGTTTGATTACCCAAGCCATCTCCAACATCTAGATCTATAATTGTACCTTTATCAACAAGATCATTGACTGAAGCAGAATCTCCATTTACGTACATTTTTAAAACTGCATTCATAGCTAAATCAGGTATATATTTAATATTTCCTAATTTTAAGTCGTAACTTTTAAGAATTAACTGAGCGTTTTTAACAGAGCCATTAATAATATTTGGTATTTTAATTTTTGGAGGAATTACTGAATTCACAGTAAGGTATATTTTTCTGTTTTCCTTTACTTTATTTCCTGCATTTGGATTTTGATATAATACAGTATATGGCAGATTATTTGATGAATACGATGAATCTTCCAAAACTTCGTATCTTAAATTTCTATTTTCAAGAAAAGAATTTAAATCAGTAATATTCATACCTACAAGATTTGGTACTGTTATTTCTTCTCCATTATTTGTTTTAGTAGGCAGATATATTTGAAAAATTGAAAAAAAAATTATACTCATTAAAGCTAGTATTATCAGCATATTTTTTAAAATAAAATATATTTTTTTCATTATTTATTAGGTTAATACACTTTTAAATAATTCTTCTAATTCAATACCATATACTTTTGCTTGTTGAGGTAATATACTTTCTTTTGTTAGACCTGGATTTGTATTAATTTCCAAAAAATAAAATTCTTCATTTTTTAGAATAAAATCAGATCTTGTTATTCCTTTCAAATTTAAATTTTTGTAAATAATTATTGCTAAATTTTTTACTTCTTTTATTTTATCTAAACTAATATTTGCAGGTGTGATTTCTTCAGATTCTCCATTATATTTTGCATCAAAATCAAAATATTCATTATGAGGTATTATTTCTGTAGGTGGTAAAGCAGTAACTTTATTTTTATAAGTAATTACACCAACTGAAATTTCTCTTCCATTTATTTCCTCTTCAATTAAAGCATCACTATTCTCCTGATAACATTTTTTTAATCCATTTTTTATATCTTTTTCATTTTTTATTTTAGATATACCAAAACTTGATCCTCCTTCATTTGGCTTAATAAAGACTGGAAACTTTAAGTCCAATATTTCATGATTTATATTGAAAATCCCTTTTTTAATTAAAATAGATTTTGGAGTTAAAATTCCAAATTCTTCAACTTTTTTCTTACATTTTTTTTTATTAAATGTTAGTTTGGAACTTTTAGAGTTAGATGATGTTTGTTTTATTTTTAAATTTTCAAAATAAGATTGAATCTCACCATTTTCACCAGGCACACCATGTATAGTATTAAATACAGTATCAATTTTTATACTTAGGTCATTTTTGATTATTTCAAATTCTTTTTTATTTATTGGGAATTTATTGTTTTTCTCATCTAGATGATACCACTCATTTCTCTTTATAATTATTTTGAATAATTTATAGTGATTACTCTTTGATAATGTATTATAAATCATATTCCCGCTTTTAACAGAAATATCATATTCAGATGAATATCCACCCATTAAAATTGCAATGTTTTTACTCAATTTTTAATAAATTAGAATCTTATTCTTGAATTACTTAAAATCAATTAGCTTATGCATTAATTGCATTAATTCCTTTTATTTCAGGAACTTGTTTTTTAATTGCATCTTCTACACCTGCTTTGAGGGTCATTGGAGACATTGGACAAGTTTCGCAAGCTCCCAATAATTCTAAGTTTACAATATTTTTGTTGTCTATAGATAAAACTCTGATATTTCCTCCATCTGCTATTAGATATGGTCTAATCTCATCTATTGCATTTTCAACTTTTTCAATTAAACTTTGTTTAGACATATAGTAAAATTAATATTATTTATTTTTTAATGATATAATTTTATCATCTATATTTTTAGAAATTTTCATAAATAAATCAGATATATAATTTTCTTTAAGTGTTATTGGGTAACCACTATCACAGCTTTTTGAAATCATATTATCAACAGGTATTTCACCTAAAAACTGAATTGAGTGTTTTTTTGCAATTTTTTTTGCACCACCATCTCCAAATAAATAATGTTTTTTACCCCCATTTTTAAAGTATGACATATTTTCTATAAGTCCAACAATTGGAATATTAGTATTTTTATGTTGAAACATTGAAATAGCTTTTTCTGCGTCTATGGTTGAAACTTTCTGTGGAGTTGAAACTATTATTGTACCCGTAATATTAAAATTTTGTGATAGAGTAATATGAATATCGCTTGTTCCTGGAGGAAGATCTACTACCAGATAATCAAGTTTACCCCATTCAACATCAGTAAATAATTGTTTCAGTGCTGAGCTAGCCATTGGTCCTCTCCAAATTACTGCCTTCTCTTTAGGAATAACATTCCCCATTGATATTAGTTTAATACCATATTGTTCTAATGGAATTATTATATTTTTTTTATTAACAATCTTATAGTTTGGTTGTTCGTTTTCAGTATTAAAAATTGTCGGTATTGATGGTCCAAATATGTCTGCATCAATTAGCCCTACTCTGTAACCAAGTTTAGATAGAGATACTGAAATATTTGATGATATTGTAGATTTACCAACTCCTCCTTTTCCTGATGATATTGCAATTATATTTTTAATATTTTGAATTATAGTTTTTTCTATTTTTTTATTTGACTTAACAGTATCATCATCTTTATTTTTATCTAAAACAAATTTAATCCCATATTTTGTTTTAGGATCTTTATTCTCAAAATGAAAAAGACAATTTCTTTTAATAATTTCTTTATATTTATATGCTGAAGAGTTCAAAGAAAGCGTAATTGTAGTTAATTCTTTATCGTACTTAATATCTTTCACACTCTTTGAACTGATTAAGTCTTCATTTTTATTTGGAAGCTTTATATCTGATAAAATGTCAATTACTTTTTCTTTTTGATTTTTCATTGGTTCCAAGTTATTTATATTTAATTAAAAATCTAAAAAAATAATAAATTCCTCATATTTGTAAATTATGATAAGTGATAACACTATACAAGAGATTAAGGAAAGAATAGATATTGTAGAAGTTGTTGGTGATTTCGTTGATTTAAAAAAGTCAGGATCTAGTTATAAAGCACTAAGCCCCTTTACTTCTGAAAAAACCCCATCATTTTTTGTATCTCCTTCAAAGCAAATTTTTAAATGTTTTAGTACAGGTAAGGGTGGTGATGCTATTGAATTCTTGAAAGAAATTGAAAGTATGTCCTATATTGAGGCACTTAAATATTTAGGTGAAAAGTATGGTGTAGAAATAGATGAGGTAGATAATTTATCTCCTCATAACACTGAAAAAGAAAGTTTGTTAATTATCACATCAAAATCAAATGAATTTTTTATAAAGAATTTGGAGAGTCAAGATGGTCAAAACTATGCCAAAACCTATCTTGATCATAGAGGGTTTACATCAAATATGATCAAAGAGTTTGGTATTGGTTATAGTAGTAAAGATTGGAATTCATTATTTAATTACCTAACTGAAAATGGATATGAAGAAGACTTAATAGAAAAAGCAGGATTAATAATTAATAAAAATAATAAAAGGTATGATAGGTTCAGAAATAGGTTAATGTTTCCAATACATAATTTAAGTGGAAAAGTAATTGCCTTCGGTGCAAGACAGATTAAGGATGATAAGAAGCAACCAAAATATATTAATTCTCCAGAAACAAATCTATATGTAAAAAGTGATGTTTTATATGGTCTTTATCAATCTAAAAATGATATCAGAAAAGAAGAAAAATGTATATTAGTTGAAGGTTATACTGATGTTATATCATTATATCAGATAGGTATAAAAAATGTTGTGTCTTCTTCGGGAACTTCTCTCACTAATAATCAAATTAAACTTATATCTAGGTACACAAAAAATATAACTATTCTTTTTGATGGTGATGAAGCTGGTTTAAGTGCTTCCCTAAGAGGGATGGATCTAATATTAGAAAATGATCTAAATGTTAAAATTGTATCCTTACCAAAAAATGAAGATCCTGATAGTCTATCAAAGAAACTTGACGAATCTAAATTCAAAGAATTTCTTAAAAGTAGAGAGACTGATCTTATAAATTATAAAGTCAATTTACTTAATGAAAATTACAAAAATGATACTGTAAAGAAATCTGACATGATTTTTGACATTGTTAAGTCAATTTCAAAAATTCCTAACTCTATTAAAAGATCAGTTTTTATAAAAGAGACAAGTAATTCATTAAATATTAATGAAAACTCATTGATTACAGAGATGAATAAATTACTTATTAATAATAATAGATTAAAACCAAATAATATTTTAAAAGAAGAAAGTGATAAAAGAGAAAAAGTTGAGATAAATAATGTAATTAATCACCACGAGAGGGAATGTGTTAGAATGTTAGTTAATTATGGTAAATCAGATTTTGAAATCTTGGGACTGGATAGAAAATCTTTTATAGAATATTTTTTAAAAGAAATTGAGGATGTTGATTTTACTAATAAAAGTTATATTAAAATTATTAATACTTTCAAAGAAGAGTTTAAGCAAAATAATATTATTGATATTAATCATTTTTTGAGTGAGCAGTACAATGAAATCAAAATCGATGTAATTGATCTTTCAACTTCAAAATATGAAATTAGTAGTAAGTGGAAAGAAAAATTTAATATACATGTCACTGATGAATCAGACTCTTTGAAAAAAACAACGTACAACAATATATTAAGATTAAAGTTTAGATTAATTAAAAAGATGATAAATGATAATTTAAAAAATTTAGATGTTGATTCTGCAGATGTTAATGAAATAGAAGTTATAAATACTCACAATAAATTAAAATCAGCAGAAATGGAGATTGCAAAACAACTTGGTAACGTAACTTCAATATGAGAAAAGAATTAAATACAATTCCCGAAGCTATAGAATCAATAAAAAGGGGAGAGGTTATAATCATTGTAGATGATGAGTCAAGAGAGAATGAAGGTGATTTTGTTTGTGCTTCATCTAAAATAACTCCTGAAATAGTGAATTTTATGTCCAAAGAAGGTAGAGGATTAATTTGTTGCTCGCTAGAACCGGAGAGGTGTGAAGAACTAAATTTGGATCTAATGGTTGGGAAAAATACTGACAAATTTGGAACATCCTTTACTGTATCTGTTGATCTTATTGGAGAAGGTGTCACTACTGGAATATCTGCTTCAGATAGATATAAAACTATTAAGGCCCTAGTAGATAAAAAATTAAGAACTGAAAAATTTTCAAAGCCAGGACATATATTTCCACTGAAATCACTAAAAGGTGGAGTTCTAAGACGTGCAGGTCACACGGAAGCATCAGTTGATTTACCTAAACTTGCTGGTTTATTTCCTTCTGGTGTAATATGTGAAATACTAAATGAAGATGGAAGTATGGCGAGATTAAATAATCTATTTGAAGTTGCTAAAAAACATAGTCTTGTTATAATATCCATTAAAGATTTAATCAACCACAGACTCCAATCAGAATCCCTAATTGAGAAAAAAGTTTCTATAAGTTTACCAACAGAATATGGTTCTTTTGATTTGATAGCATATGAACAAATAAATTCAAAAGAAAATCATATTGTTCTTAAAAAAGGTATTTGGAATGAAGAAGATGAAGTTATGGTTAGAGTACACTCATCATGTGTTACAGGAGATATCTTAGGATCCTTGAGATGTGATTGTGGATCTCAATTAAAAATGGCTCTTAGGAAAATCAATGAAAACGGTAAAGGATTATTACTTTATATGAACCAAGAGGGAAGAGGTATTGGTTTAATTAATAAACTAAAAGCTTATGAACTTCAAGAGGAAGGTTTTGACACAGTTGATGCTAATCACAAACTAGGATTCAAAATGGACCATAGAGATTATGGTGTAGGTGCTCAGATATTAAAAGATTTAAAAATTAAAAAAATAAATTTACTAACAAATAATCCAAAGAAAAGAGTTGGATTAGAAGGTTACGGAATGGAAATTGTTAAAAACACTAAAATTGAGATAGCCCCAAACTCTTATAATCTTAAATACCTTGAGACCAAAAGAGATAAGATGGGTCATGATATTCTAAAAAAATAGCAAATTCAATGAATAAAGTATTTTTTATTCTATTATTTCCACTAAATATTATTGCACAAAAGTTTCCTAGTGATATGTGGCATCCAGGTCAATTAGTTACAAAAGATAGCGATACAATAAAGGGAAATTTAAAATACGATTTTGATAATCAATCAATTCAATTAGATGATGGAAAAACTCTTAAAGCTTATAACGTAAACAATTTATATTTTTTTGAAATCTTTGATGAAACCATTAATGACTATAGACAATTTTATTCTTTATTGTATGAAATAAGTTATAATTATGAAGTACCGATTTTATTTGAAATGGTAATTGAGGGAGAATTAAGTTTATTGTTGAGAGAAAAAATTGTTGCTGAATCTGTTTCCAATAACTATTTTCCTTCATATTATAGTTATAGTATGATTCCAAGTTATCAAAATAATTATAGCTATATAAATAAAATTAAATACGATTATTTTTTTTTAAGTTCAAACGGAAAAATATATAAGTTTTCAGGAAAAAAAAGAGAATTATTTCAAATAATGAATAAAAAATCAAAAGAGATAAAAGAATATTTTAATGCTCAAAAAATTAATCTTAAAAAGATGATTGATATTGTCAAAGTAACTAATTATTATAATAAAATTTAGATAAGTATGAAACCTTTAATTTTAGTTACTAATGACGATGGAATCGACTCCAGAGGGATAAGACATCTTGTAGAAATAATTAATAATTTTGGAGAAGTTATTATTGTAGCGCCAGATAGTCCTCAATCAGGAATGGGTCATGCAATTACCGTTGGTGACAAATTAAGTTTAGTGAAATCAGATATATTTAATAATAAATTAGCATATAAATGCAGTGGAACACCTGCTGATTGTGTAAAAATTGCAAAACACCATTTATTAAAAAATAGAAAAATTGATTTGATAGTTAGTGGAATAAATCATGGTAGTAATTCATCAATAAGCGTTTTATATTCTGGAACTATGTCAGCTGCAATTGAAGGAGCAATTGAAAATACACCGTCTATCGGATTTTCATTATGTGATTATGATCCAAATGCTGATTTGTCTCACACAGGGCCATTTATAAAAAAAATTATTCAAAACGCATTAGAAAATGGAATGCCTGATTCAATCGCTTTAAACGTAAACATACCAGCTATATCAAAGGAAAAAATTAGAGGAATAAAGGTATGTAAGCAAGCTAACGCAATTTGGGAAGAGAAATTTGATAAACGTTATGACCCTTATGGTAGAGAATACTTTTGGATGGTTGGAAATTTTGTTAACCATGATAATGACCCACATAATGATGAGACAGCTATAAATAGTAACTATGTTTCAATTGTACCGTGTAAATTTGATTTGAGTTCAAAGAGAGGACAAGATTACCTTAAAAAAAATTGGAGAATTTAAGGATCAATATCAATATTAATTAAGACCTCACTAAAATGATTATTTTTAATTTTTTTTCTTAAGAATTTTTTTATTTTTTCTTTAATATAACTTAACTGTTTTATGTCAGTAATTTTAATAATTATTTCATATTTATAATCATTAGAATCAAACCCAAGATCTTTTACATGTAAATTTTTAAATTCTTTTTTAATTCTTTCAAATAAAAATTTACCCATTTTAGATTTTTTTGAATAATCTGATGATATCAATTCTAGTTTAATAATTTTTGAATAGGGAGGATACCTAAATAATTTTCTCTCTATTAACTCACTTTTAATAAATGCTTTATAATCTAATTTGATTGCCATTTTAAATATTTTATTTTGTGATTCGTTAGTCAAAATAATAAGTCTTGAGGACTGATTATATTTTAAGTAATTAACTGATTTATATAATAAATTAAATAATATTTCATTTGATCTATAGTTAGACCTTTTTCCAATTTTTTCAGGTTCAATAAGGACTATAAGATCAAAATCTTTAAATAAAGAGTTAAATAAAATTGATTGATTCCCAATTATTATATTAAATTTTTCTATAGATTTTATAAGATTATTAATTTTAGTTTTTGAAGTGAGTTTTTTCTTAATTAACTCATATACCTTCTGATTTTCATTCTTTAAAAATAAAAGTGATTTTTTTATTGTTTTAATTTTTGATGAAAGTGGAGTGAAGATTAATGTTTTTTTATTTTTTTTAAATCTGTCTAAAATTTTATTTCTTATGTCGTCGCTAAGTAAATCACTATACTTTTCCTTTATTTTCTTTTCAAGTATATTACTAATATTAATTCTTTTATTAATTTTTAACCCTAAGGAATCTTTTTTGTTTACAAGTTTATATTTTTTCTCTTTTATATTTTTAATTGATTCAATTGATGGAAAATTACATAATAGATTAATTTCACAATTATGAATTTTTGATAACATAACTGCTGAATCTCTTGCATTAAATCTTAAAATTTTGTCAGTTTCTTTATAGGCTATATCATTTTCATCAATCACAAATATTTCACTAAGATTAGTGAAAGGTAGAAATAATGCAGATTTTACTCCAACAACAATTAAATCTTCATTTTCTAATACTTTTTTCCATATTATTTTTGAGTCTTTATCAGATATACTTGAGTTATATAAATATGCTTTATTTTTTAAGCCTTTATCTAATTCGTAGCATTTTAAAATATTAGGACAAAGAATAAGTATTTGAGACCTTTTGTCTTTTATTTTTTCTAGTTTATTATCTATGTATGAAATATAATTTATTGAATTTTCAATAATTATTGAACATTTAAACAAATTATCAATTCTATATTTATTTTTATTTTTATTTATTTTTTTAATATTAAAAATATGTTTGGGAAATAAAGAATTAATAACTTTTGGCAATTGAACCAGATAATATTTACTTGCCCATATAAAAAATTGAATCTGTTTTTTGGATAATAACTTTTTCTGAACTGATAAAATACTTTTGATTGGAAATGCAGTTTCTTTTCTGTAAGAATCTGAAATTGTTATTGCATCAGCGGTTTCATTATTATTTCCAAATGGTACTTTTAAATGCGATCCAACATCAATTTTACACTCAAACGAATAGGTATAATGTTTGTTTATAGGTAATGGAATAATAACATCTACTAAATATTTTTTTTTCATTAAGTGTGAAAATTAAATTAGTAAATGTTTTAATTCTTTTAAAAGAGATCAACTCTTTTTTTCAGGATCCTCTTTTATTGCTGGATTATTGACTGTAGGCTCTTCTTTTTTGTTATCCTTCTTAAGATTGGTTTTCTCCTTTTCTAATATTGGTTTCTCCGAATTTTTCGCAGATTCATCACTAATTTCTCCTTTTTTCTTTTTTGAAGTTTTTGTCTTCTTTTTTATACTTGTACCTGTGACATTTAAAATAATTTCGTGAGTAATATCTTTATGTAACTTAATATAAACAGTGTACTCTCCTGTTGAATTTACTTTGGAACTGAGCGTTATATTTCTCTTATCAATTTCGAATCCTTTTTCATCTAACATCTTAGAAATATGTAAGGTGGTTACTGAGCCAAACACCTTATCTTCAGATCCAGATTTCAATTTAATCTCAAGAATTAGATCACCAATTTTTTTAGCAATCTTTTCAGCTGATTTTAAAATTTCCTCTTGCTTTTTAACTGTTTGCTTAAGTTTTTCTTCAAGTATTTTAGAATTTGACTTGTTAGATAGTACACACAACCCTTTTGGTATAAGATAATTCCTTCCAAAACCATCTTTCACTCTAACTTTTTCATCTTGAAAGCCAAGTCCTGGCACATCTTTAATTAATATTACTTCCATTTTATTATGAATCTGTAGTGTATGGTAAGATAGCTAAATGTCTGGCTCTTTTAATTGCTTGAGTGACTTTTCTTTGGTATTTGAGGCTAGTTCCTGTAATTCTTCTTGGAAGGATTTTTCCTTGATCATTAATAAATTGTTTTAAGAAATTTGGATCTTTATAATCTATATACTTAATACCACTTTTTTTAAAACGACAAAATTTCTTTTGTTTACTTGATCTATCTATTGATTCGTTTTGTAATGCTGAATTAAATTGTTTTCTCATTTTTTAGTTTTTTTCTTATTAAACTCTCCACTTGCTCTCCTTGAATTATACTCGACAGCATCTTTACATAATGAAACGGTCATATATCTAAGAATCGATCTGTCTCTTTTAAGTTCAACCTCAAGGTCTTTAACAATATTGATATCAGATTCGTATTGGAAAAGATGATAAAAGCCTGAGTTTTTTTTATTTATTGGGTATGCAAGTTCCTTGAATCCTAAACTTTCATTATAAACTAACTTAACCTTTTTTTGATCAAGTTGTTTCTTATATTTTTTGACAGTATCCTCTACCTGCTTTTCAGATAGAACGGGGTTAATTATGAATACTGTCTCGTAATTTTTATTCATAACTATATTAAATGAGATGCAAATCTAATGTTTTGATTTAAAAAAAATAATTATTTGATAATAAATTCACCTCTTCCAATTTCGTAATTGTTTGTATACAATATAACTTGATATTCACCCTTGTTTAATTCTTCACTTTTAATATATTCTAAATTATATGTCATTTCTGACCTATCTATTAATATCTCATCTTTAGTAGAATAAAACATTTCCCTTCTATCAAATGTAAATGAACCTGAACCTTTTGAAATATCATATAAAACTTGACCAGACGGCTTTATAATTCTAAGATAAATATCTAGAACTTCTATTTTTGAGAGTGAATTTTCAAGTACTGTGAAGTTTATAATTAATTTATTAATAGACCTGTTCTTAAAGGAATTTATTTTTATGCTACCGTTTGTAAAAACAGCTTTAATTTGAACATCCTTAATTTCTAATCTACCAGCAATTTTAATTTGTTCCTCTAATTCCTCGTTTGACCTATTAATATTTTTTATTTGAACGTTGAGTGAATTAATTTCTACTTTCTGTTCTCTATTTTCAGAAAATAACTGTTCATTCAATTTTTTTAATTTTTCAATTTCCTCATCTTGTGCTAGAAGTAACTCTCTATAACCATCTACTTTTCCCTGTAATCTATTGATTTGTGCATATGCTCTATTTCTAAACTCTCTTTTTTCTATTTCAATATTTTCTTTAAGTATTAGGAGTGAATCAATGTCGCCACCTAATTGTGAAATTGTTAAAATTTTATCGTTAAGAACATTTGATACTGAATCTAAGTCAAGATACAATTCATCTAGTTCTGTCTGCTGTTTTATTCTAATTTGTTCTTTCTGATAATTATCATATATCATGAATGATGATACTACAATTAAAATTATAATAATAACAGATAGTATAAATATTAATTTTTTATCTTTCATTAATAATATTTGGTTTAAAATTAATTAAAAAATGATAGTAAAAATTGAGGAATCATGGAATAATGTTTTGAATCCATTTTTTAATAAAACTTTTTTTAAAGATTTGACAGATAATATTAAAAAGGAATACAGAAATCATATTATTTATCCAAAGAGTAATGAAATTTTTAATGCTTTTAATTTGTGTCCTTTTGATAATTTAAAAGTTGTAATTGTTGGACAAGATCCATATCATGGATTAGGACAAGCTAATGGCTTATCATTTTCAGTAAATAAAAATATTAAAATTCCACCCTCATTAAATAATATTTTTATTGAATTAAAAAATAATTATCCTTACTATAAGTACTCTAGTGGTGATTTAAGCAGATGGGCAAGACAAGGAGTATTATTATTAAACTCAATTTTAACAGTTAGAAAATCTCAACCTGGATCTCACAAAAAAATAGGATGGGAAAGATTTACTGATTACGTTATTAAAACTATATCATCAAAAAAAAAAATATAGTATTTATTCTTTGGGGAAGTTTTGCTAAATCTAAAGTTGATATTATTTACAAAAGAGAACATTTGATATTGAAATCATCACACCCATCGCCTTTTTCAGCTCACAAAGGTTTTTTTAACAATAATCATTTTATAAAAACAAATGAGTATTTAAAACTTAATAATATTGAAACTATAGAATGGTAATTTTATCTGATAATGTTGAAAAATCTACTCCATCTGATTGCCTTAAAAATATTTTCTTCTTGATAATTATAAGAAAACCATATGAATGAGGCTTCTCCTAAAATATGATCATATGGAACAAATCCCCAAAATCTGGAATCTTCAGAATTATGTCTATTATCGCCCATCATAAAGAAATAATCCTGTTTGAATGTATAACTTTCAACTAACTTATTATCAACATATAAAATACTATCTTCAATTGTAGTATTTTTATTTTTCTCATAATTAGTAATTACGTCGCCATATTTAGATAAATTATCATTATTTATTTCAATTTCAAGTCCTTTAAAAGGTATCATTAATGGACCATAATTATCGGTGTTCCATTTATAATCAATACTATTTGGAAAAATTCTACTTGCTGCAATTGATTTATCCATTCTGTAGACAGTAACGTTATTAACAAATGACTCTTTTGCTATAGCATCTGCGTTCTCTTTATTTGTATTTATGTAATAACCGTTTGATACTTTGGTATATTCCCAAATATTATATTTTTTAAATATTCTGTCATTGATATTGATTTTGGACCTTAAAAAATACCTATTTTGGAGTCCATCTGGTTCGTTATAATTATTATCATTAATAAAAATATTCCCGTTTTCTATTGATAAAGTATCTCCAGGTAAACCAACACACCTCTTTACATAATATGTCTTAAGATCAATTGGTTTATCAATTTCTGAAGGATAATTAAATACGACAACATCACCTCTTTCAATTTTACTAAACCCTGGAAGTCTAAATTGAGGTAGTTTAATCCAGTCGAGATACGACGGTATATCTGTTCCCCATATTTTTTGGTGTGTTAAAGGTATTTGTAATGGTGTCATTGGCGTTCTTGGTCCATAATTTAACTTATTTACAAATAAGAAATCTCCTACAAGTAAGGTGTTTTCCATTGATGGTGTGGGTATAGTAAATGCTTCAAAAGTTGCCCACCTAATTAATGATGCAGCAATAACTGCAAACAATAATGCGTCAAACCACTCTCTTATTGGACCTTTTTTCATTATGTAAATTTAATATTCTAGATATTAAAAACGTATTAAAAATTTAAATTTAAAGATATACCTATAACTTTTGTACTGTTTAAATTTTTTAAGCTTGGTTTTATTTTTAGTGAAATATTATTATTAGTATCAAAATCTTTGAGATGAGCAAATATGTGTGCATCAGCTATATTCAAAAGGTAATAAACACCAGAAAATATTATAAGTAAATCCCTGTTTCTTCTCCAAAAATCCATATTTCTTTCTAAACTACTTTCACTAAAATTTGGAAAAGGATTAATGGTTAATGTATTCTCGTCCGTTTCATATATTAAAGCACTTCTAAACTCTTGGTACATTTTATTGTTGAATTTAATATAATGACCAATAACAGAATATCCCCCGTATATAATAGGTATTTTCCAGTATTGTTTATTATTAATTTGACCAAGACCAGGAAGAATAGCAGATAATCTAGTTGATTTTTTAATATTGTTATTAAAATTCACCGAGGATTTAATATCCTCTTTCGAGTATACTATATTACTAATAAATAAAATAATAGTGATCAATTTTATCATTATATGATATCTAAAATTTCAAGTATTCTGTTTAGATCACTTGTAGAATTATATGGTATAATTATTTTTCCTTTGTTATTATCACCAGATGTAAAAATTTTTGTTCCAAAGTGAGATGATAACTTTCCCTCAAGCTTTTCAATCTCTTTTGATTTAAGATAAGTTTTATTATTTTTTTTAATTTGATTTAATGATCTGATAAGATCTTCAGTTTTTCTAACTGATAAACCCCGATTGATAATAGTATTATAAATTTCAATTTGTGTTTCACTCTTTTCAATAGTAATTAACGATCGAGCATGACCCATATGAATTTTATTTTCAATAATTCCATTTTGTATAGTGGGTGGTAATTTTAATAATCTTAAATAATTATTAATTGTTGACCTATCTTTTCCAACTTTTTCAGCTAATTCATCTTGACTAATTTTTAAATCATCAAGTAGTTTTTTGTACGATACTGATATTTCTATTGAATTAAGATCTTCCCTTTGTATATTTTCAATAAGGGCCAATTCTAATATTTCTTTCTCATTCGCATCTTTAATAAAGGAAGGAATAGTTTTAATTCCAGATAATTTTGAAGCTTTAAATCTTCTTTCACCTGATATTAACTGAAATTTCTTTTCTGAAAGTCTTCTAACAGTTATTGGTTGTATTATTCCATAATTTTTAATAGAAATAGCCAGTTCTTTAAGACTTTTATCATTGAAATTTTTTCTTGGTTGGTCTTGGTTTATTTCAATATCATTAATATTTATCTCTTTGAAAAGATTATTTTTTTGGTTGTCGTCGTTAATTAATGAACCAAGTCCTCTCCCCAATGTATTTCTCTTATTTACCATGATACTTTCACATTTTCATTATTATCAACTAATTCTTTAGCTAAATTAAGATAACTCAGTGATCCTTTACAATTAGCATCGTATGAAATTGCAGGAATTCCAAAAGAAGGAGCCTCACTTAATTTAACATTTCTTGGTATTATTGTTTCAAAAACCAGGGATTTGAAGTGTGTTTGAACTTCTTCAACAACTTGATTGCTTAATCTAAGTCTAACATCATACATACTCATTAAAATACCTTCAATAGTAAGATCTTTATTAAGGTTTGATTGAATAAGTCTGATTGTTTCTAGAAGTTTTCCAAGTCCTTCTAAAGCAAAATATTCACACTGAACAGGAATTATCACTGAATTAGATGCAACTAGAGAATTAACTGTTACAATCCCTAAAGAGGGGGAACAATCTAGGATTATGTAGTCATAATTCTCTTCTATTTTTTTCAAACAATTTTTCATTCGAAAGTCTCTGTTATTTAAATCTACCATTTCAACTTCTGCACCAACCAAATCAATATCAGAAGGTAAAACATCTAAAAAATTGATTTTTGTCTTCAGAATTTCATCCATGGATAATGACTCACTTATCATACATTCGTATACTGTTTTTTTTATAACGTTTTTTGATATTCCTAATCCTGAGGTAGTATTTGCTTGTGGATCTGCATCAACTAAGAGAGTTTTGTATTCCAAAGCAGCAAGACTAGCAGCTAAATTTATTGATGTAGTTGTCTTACCAACGCCACCTTTTTGATTGGCTATTGAAATAATTTTACCCATAAAACTATTTTTTATTTTTATTCTGTTTTGCCTTCATTGCTTTATCAAGTCTTATTTGAAAACTTGACTTTTTTGAATTTATATTCTTCTTCCTATTGAATTCAATTTCTTCTTTAATTTTTGATTCATCAACAAATCTTTTAAAAATATTCATTTGACCATATGTAGCAATATTTGTAAGAAAGTAGTAATAAGTTAGTCCTGAAGCAAAACTATTAAAGAAAAATAGCATCATTACAGGAATAAAATACTGAAAATATTTCATTGGCCCATCCATATTTGCTTGCATTTGCATGTTAGTTTTATTCATAAGCATAATTGATAGTGCCATTAATAAGGTAAATAAGCTGATATGTGACCCATAAAAAGGAATTGAAAATGGAAGATTCACTATGGAATCATAAGTTGAAAGGTCTGATGCCCATAAAAAAGATTTACCTCTAAACTCGATCATATTTGGAATAAAATAAAATACAGAAATAAGTATTGGCATCTGTAAAACAATTGGCAAACAACCACCTAAAGGACTAACTCCAGTTTTTTGATATAATTCCATTGTTTCTGTTTGAGATTTTTGCATATCTCCTTCATTTTTTTCTCTAATTGATTGAATCTCAGGATTGAGAACTTTCATTTTTGCCATTGAGATGTGTGATTTATAAGTTAAAGGAGTAATAACTAGCCTAATTATAATAACCATTAATAAAATAATTAATCCATAATTCGAGGTAAAGTTTTTTAAGAAATTAAATATTGGTATAAGGAAGTATTTATTAAATGCTCTGACACCTATAGTCTCAAAACCTAGATAGATATTTTTATCAAAATCTGTGGATATTTTATTTAATATTTTATAATCATTTGGACCAAAATAATAATCTAAACTGAATGAATTATTATTTAATAAAATTTTAGATTCAACATGGAAATCTTTTACAAAATCATCATTTTCAATATGATTAGATTTTAATTTTGTGTTATAGAACAAATCGTTACTGATCAGCGATGAGTTAAAGTATTGCTGTTTAATTGAAATCCACTTTAATGGATCATCTATCTCAATTGATTCATCTTCTGTCGAAGGATAGTCTAGGTAATCAAAGTTTTCTTTATCATCAAGGTAATTTATTGTTGACTGGTTTTTTTCATTATAAGTGTTGAGTTCATGGTGTAAAGGTTTATTATTCCAAGTCATAATTAAAAATTCTGAGTTACTAAAACCTTCATTTAGAGTTACGCTATTATTTATTAAATAAGATTCTTTATTTATATCGTAGGTTATTGTTATTTTCTTTCCATTATTAGAGGAAGAGGTAAATCTTAATTTTTGATAATCGGAATTTTCAGTAATATCATATTTAAATATTATATTGTCAAAATTTATATCTTCATTAGGATAATAATAATTTATTATACTTTCACCTCCATCATACAGATGAACAATTTCAGATTTATTATTAATGAATTTTTTTAAATAAACATTTTTGATTACACCTCCCTTTGAGTTAAAATCTACAATTAAATTGTCGTTTTCTATATTTATTATTTCTCCCATTTCATTAGAAATAAATTCTGAATCAAGAGATTTTACCTTGGGCACATTTTCTTCAAAAATTTTAATTTCATCCTCTTCTTTAACAATTTTTTCATCTACAGTCTGACTTGGTAGGAAAAAACCATAATATATAATAATTAAAATCAAAATTAATGTAAAGCCAATGTACTTATCTCTATCCATTTTTAATTGATTTTATTTTTGATACGAAGCTAATAAATAGAGGGTGAGGTTTTAATACCCTGCTTTTATATTCGGGATGATATTGTGTGCCAACAAACCATGGATGATTGTTCAACTCAACTACTTCAACTAAGTTTAGCTTTTCATTGATCCCAGTTGTTAACATACCATTTTTATTAAATTCATTTTTGAAAGTACTGTTAAATTCATATCTATGTCTATGTCTTTCCTCAATTGTTTCCATTTTATATGCATTTCTAACTATTGAATTTTTTGATAGCTTACACTTATATGATCCAAGTCGCATTGTTCCTCCTTTATTAACTACTTTTTTTTGCTTTTCCATTAAATCTATAATTGGGTAGTTAGTGTTTTTATCAAATTCACTAGAATTAGCTGATTTTTTGTTTAAAATATTTCTACTGAATTCAATACATGCACATTGCATACCGAGACATATTCCAAAAAATGGTATATTATTTTCCCTAACATATTTTATTGCAGAAATTTTTCCTTCAATTCCTCTTACTCCAAATCCTGGAGCCACTATAACACCATCAACGCATGATAATTTATTTTTAACATTTTGATTGGTAATCTCTTCTGATAAAAACCATATAATTTCAACTCTTGAATTAAGGTTAGCTCCCGCATGAATTAAAGATTCGGATATTGATTTATAAGCATCATGTAAAGAGACGTATTTACCAACAATGGCAATTTTTAATAAATTTTTTGATGAGTGAAGATTACTTAAAAATTTTTTCCATCGACTTAATCTTAAGGGCTTTTTCTTTTTTATTCCAAGTCCATCTAAAACAATTGAATGTAATTTTTCTTCTCTCATGAGTACAGGTACATCATATATGGATTTAGCATCAATTGATTCAATAACAGAATTTTTTGACACGTTACAAAAGAGAGCTAACTTATTTTTTATTTCTTTTGATAGTTTGTGTTCACTTCTACAAACAAGTATATCTGGTTGAATTCCAGCTTCTAACATTTTTTTTACGGAGTGTTGAGTTGGTTTAGTTTTTAGTTCTCCAGAGGTCGAAAGATATGGGATAAGAGTTAAATGAATATTTAAAAAGTTTTCTTTTTTTAGATCTAATTTAGCTTGTCTTACAGCTTCGAAAAAGGGTAGAGATTCAATGTCTCCTATACATCCACCAATCTCAGTTATGATAATGTCATACTCATTTTTTTTATTAATTTTATAAAAACTATTTTTTATTTCGTCTGTTACATGTGGAATGACCTGAACTGTTTTTCCAAGAAATTCACCTTTTCTCTCTTTGGAAATAACATTATTATATATTCTTCCTGTTGTCACATTATTATCTTGGGATGTTGATACTCCCAAAAACCTTTCATAATGTCCTAAATCTAGATCTGTCTCAGCACCATCTTGTGTAACATAACATTCTCCATGTTCATAAGGACTCATTGTACCTGGATCGATGTTCAGATATGGATCAAATTTTTGAATGGTAACTTTATATCCAACTGCCTTTAAGAGTAAACCCAAGGAGGAAGAAATGATTCCTTTTCCAAGTGATGAAGTGACTCCGCCCGTTACGAATATGTATTTTTTCATTTTATAATTTGAATATCTAATAACGGGACATAAAACTACTATAAATTATTATAAAGTTTTATAATTTTTTAGTTTATTAAGATGAATTAACAATAATTTTGCAGTACTTATTAAAATGAACGTAAAAAATAAATTAAAAGATATAAGTCATATAGAAACTCTTAAAAGTGAGATTTCAAAAATAAATATTGAATCCTACTTGGTAGGGGGGGTTGTTCGTGATTTAATAATAGGCAAAAAAGGGAAAGATATAGATATCATGACTATTGGAAATCCTTTCGATTTGGTTGATAATCTATCTAAAATAAAAGGTTTTTCTAAAGTTTCATTTTATAAAAATTATGGAACCGCTTCTATAAAATGTAATGATTTTGATTTTGAATTTGTTGGAGCAAGAAAAGAATCTTACACCCCTGAGTCCAGAAATCCAGTTGTTAACTCTGGATTATTTGATGATGATATGAATAGAAGAGACTTTACCATAAATGCAATTTGTATATCTCTTAATAAAGATTATGGAAATATAATTGACAAATTTTCGGGAATTAAAGATATCAAAAATAAGATCATTAGAACATGTGATGAACCAATTAAGACTTTTTCTGATGATCCTCTGAGAATGATTAGAGCAATAAGGTTTGCATCACAGTTAGATTTTGATATTGAAGAAAAAACATATGAATCAATTATTCAAAATGCACAGAGAATTGAAATTATTAGTAAAGAACGAATTGTAAATGAGTTAAATAAGATTGTATTATCTAAAAAACCATCTTATGGATTTAAATTATTATACTCATCAGGTCTTTTAAAAATTATTTTTCCTGAGATGAATAATCTACAAGGAGTTGAAAAAGTAAATAAACACTTACATAAAGATAATTTTTATCATACTCTAGAAGTACTTGATAATATTTCTCAAACTTCAAACTCTTTATGGTTAAGGTGGTCAGCTATATTACATGATATTGCCAAACCACAAACTAAAAGGTATAGTGAAAAAGTTGGTTGGACATTTCATGGTCATGAAGATTTGGGATCAAAGTTAGTACCTAAAATTTTCAAACGCTTAAGGCTCCCACTAGATGAAAAAATGAAATATGTGTCAAAATTGGTAAAATTACATCTAAGGCCAATTTCACTTGTAAAGGATCATATTACTGATTCTGCAGTAAGAAGACTATTATATGAGGCAGGTGATGATATTGATGATTTAATGAAATTGTGTAGGGCAGATATTACAACAAAAATCCTGAAAAAGCTAAAAGATACCTCAAGAATTTTGATGTAGTTGAGAAAAAAATGAAAACTGTTGAGGAATCAGATAAAGTAAAAAACTTTCAACCACCTATTTCTGGTAAAGAAATTATTGATATTTTTGCAATTAAACCATCTAAAATGATTGGAGAATTAAAAAATGAAATAAAAAATCAAATTTTAGATGGTAAAATTAAAAATAATAAAGAACAAGCACTTGAGCTCTTAATTAGATTAGGTAAATCTCGCGGTTTGAAAATTATAAATTTAAAATAATGAATAAAGTTATTTTTTTTATCTTATTATCATTCACAGTTATTTTCAAATCTTATTCTCAAATAAGCGAATTTGATTTACAAAATTCTATATATAAAAAAGCTAAATCATATAATGACCCATCTGTTGCAATCAATTCTTTATATAAGATGATAGCTATTCAACCTGAAAATGTATTATTAAAAGATTCATTAATGAGAGAATATTTAACAATATCACAGTGGGCTCCATCTTACATGATTTCTAGAGAAATTTTAGCAATGCAACCAAATAATTTATTTGCACTAGAAGTATCTTGTATATCACTTCAAAATCTAGGGTTAAAACAACAAGCATTAAACGAATATGAGTCCCTGTATCTTAAATCTGATAGAATTGATGTATTGTATACTATTTCCTTTCTACAATTTGAATTAAAAAATTTTACAGAAAGCCTTACCAATTTAGATATATTAATAAATAATTCTGAAACTGAAAAAATGTCTGTATCTGTGTCAAAAAGTGATAATTCAGTACAAGAAGTTTTAATAAGAGCTCAGTTAAATTATCTTAAGGGACTTATATATCTCGAGCAGAGTAAAAATGAAGATGCAAAAAAATATTTTAATATAGCTTTAACTATATCTCCAGATTTTCAAAATGCTAAAGATAGATTAAAATCTATATAGTTGCCTCTTTAAGGTATCCATTTTCACATTTGAAAATCCTTTTTTTGTATTTCCTAATAAGGTTATAATTATGTGTCGTCATGATTACACTAGTTCCTGACTTATTTATATCTAGGAGTAATTTTAATATTTTTTCAGCAACAAGAGGGTCAAGATTTCCGGTTGGTTCATCTGCAATAATTAATTTTGGATTATTCACTATAGCCCTAGCTATTACTAGTCTTTGTTGTTCTCCACCAGATAATTCAAATGGGTAACTGTTTTTTTTATTTTCTAGCCCTACTTTTTCAAGTAGTTGGGTTATTCTTTTATCAATTTTTTTATCGTCTGACCATCCGGTTGAAGTCATTACGAATTTTATGTTTTCGTATGCATTTCTGTCTTGAAATAATTGGAAATCTTGAAAAATTATACCAATCTTTCTTCTTAGGTATGGCAATTGATTTCTTTTAATATTGGAGATATCCTGTCCATCAACAATAATTTTACCCATTTTTAGTGGGATATCGCTATAAATTGTTCTTAGAAGAGAACTTTTTCCACTACCTGTTTCACCAATGATGTAAGTGAATTCACCAATTTTAAGTTGAAAATTAACATTATTCAATATTGTTTTAAAGTGATGAAAAATAGTTGCATCTTCAATGTTTAGAATTTGATTATCACTCATTTAAGACTAAGTTTTTGAAGTTTTCCATATTCTAACTCATCGACATATTTGAGTATATCCTCGTCAGAGGATTTGATACCATAACTCTTTAATTTATTTAACGGTCTAGCAGCACTGAAATATTCTAATAATATCATGTTATCATCCCTTAATTGGATAAAATCTGGAATTTTAGCCTTTCCTTTTATTTTAATAATAAACATAATATATAAAAAATGGCAAACCAGTTTCGCACCGCTACAACCACTTACCCTTGCTTCCTTCCAGACCTGGGGGATTCAGTAGGAGCTGGTCGTACTAGCTTGCCACAATAAAATTAATAAATAAACTAATGATTTCTTTTTTTTGGTTATTTTAAATCAAATTTTTATGAGATACCTAATTTCTATTCTATTCTTTCTATTAATAAGTAATAATCTAATATCACAAAATACAATTTCTCTAGGTATAAAGTCTTCATATAATAGCTCTAACATTAATTTTCATAATAATTTTTTTCCTCAAAATATAAAAACCTCAAGTATTAATAACATAAACTTTTCATTTGTAACAGAAATTTTAAATCAAAAGAAAACCGGAATTAGAATTGAAATATCAAAATTAAAAAAGGGATGGGCGTATGATGAGATAAATAATGTCAACAATACCTATTACAGTTCTGAATTTGAATTTATGAATGTACCTTTTTTAATGAGTACGTATTTTGGTAAAAAAAATCTAAATCTAAATTTTGCATTAGGACCATTTGCTGAGTTTATGATTTCAGAAAATTCTGATGAAATAAAATCCAATTTTCCTGGTGAACCATTTTACTTTGATAAGGGTAGAGATAATAAGTTTTCTTACGGACTGGTGGCTGCTGGTGGCTTATCTTATAATATAAATGGTAGTAAATTTCAAGTTTTAGTGAGTTATCAGTATAATTTTGATAATATTTTAGATATTGAAGTTAAAAATCAAAATATACCTGATATATCAAATTTTAACACTTTATCAATTTCATTCGTATATTTAAATAATTTTATTAAAAAGCAATGAATTTTAAATTTTTAAAATACTTTCTTACCTTATCAATACCAATCTTAGCGTATGTTTCTTTTAACTCTACAGGTCTATTAACCTATGCCCCCATTATAGAAGCTTTCTTTTTAATTCCTGTGCTAGAATTATTCTTTAAGCCATCTAGTAAAAATATAACTGAAGCCGAAGAAGAGATGTCTAAAAATGATATTTCGTATGACATTATTTTATATATGTTCATTCCAGTTATTTATTTTCTTATTTGGGAATTTTTAGTTTCTATGAAAGAACCTATCTCTACTGTTGATAAGATTGGACGAATTTTATCAATGGGTATAATTTGTGGAGGGTTTGGAATAAATATAGCTCATGAACTAGGTCATAGAAACACTAAATATGAGCAGTTTTTTTCTAAAATGTTACTACTTCCATCTCTTTACATGCATTTTTTTATTGAGCATAATAGAGGACACCACAAAAGAGTCTCAACTTTAGAGGATCCTTCATCTGCAAGATTTGGTGAAAATATTTTTTCTTTTTGGTTTAGAGCAGTTTCTTTTGGTTACCTCTCCGCGTGGAATTTAGAGAATTCTAGACTTAAAAGAAATGGGAATAATATAATTTCCCTAAATAATGAGATGTTATTATATCAGATAACACAAATTATATTTTTGTTTTCAATCTATTATGTCTTTGGATTTGAGTTAATGTTATACTTTATCTGTTGTTCAGTTTTTGGTTTTCTATTGCTTGAAACGGTTAACTATATTGAACATTATGGTCTTCAAAGAAATAAAAATGATAGAGGAAAATATGAAAGAGTACAACCATTTCATTCTTGGAATTCAAATCATCCAATTGGTAGAATTATGTTATTTGAGTTATCAAGACATTCAGATCATCACTTTAATGCATCTAGAAAATATCAAATTTTAAAAAATCATAAAAATGCTCCTGAAATGCCAACTGGATATCCTGGAATGATGATATTATCTCTCATACCACCCCTTTGGTTTTATGTAATGGATCATAGAGTTAAAAAATTTATTCATTGATTTTGTTATTAATTTTCTAGGCTATAATTTAGTTATATGTTAATATTAAATACTTGGTTGTGGTCATATTTTAACTCAATGTAAGATTGATAGCTAAAGTATTATTTAAATAAAACCCAAGCTTCGAGCTTGGGTTTTTTTGTTATGAAAGTAAAGACAAAATTTTTAAAAGTAATTTCAGATATTCATACTCCTGTTGGTATTTATCTTAAGCTTAGAGATTTATACTCAAAGATATTTTTGTTAGAAAGCTCTGATTATAAAGGTTCTGAAAATAGTCTGTCATTTATTTGTTTTGACTCCAAAGCTCAAATTTCAATTAATAACAATACTGTAAATATGATTATTAATGCTAAGGAAGTAAAGAAAGAAATAGAACCTGATAAAGATGTATCCTATTATTTAAATGATTTTATAAACCAGTTTAAAGTTGAAAAAAATGATTTTGATTATCCGTCAAATGGATTATTTGGGTATATTTCTTATGATTCTATAAAGTATTTTGATAGTATATCAATCTCAAATCCAAAAGAGATTAATATCCCCGATATATTATATGATGCTTTTAAATATGTAATAGTTTTTAATCATTATAACAACAAACTGATAATTTTTGAACATCTCTATGGTGACGATAATAAATCAGAAATTGAAAAAATTAAAAATATAGTATTAGGTAAGCCAGTGAATCCATTTTCATTCAAGAAAATTAAGGAGGAGCAAACAAATATCTCAGACAAAGAATTTAAAAAATTAGTTGATAGGGGAATTAATCATTGCAAGCTAGGGGATGTTTTTCAAATAGTTTTATCTAAAAGGTTTTATCAGCATTTTCAAGGAGATGAATTCCAAGTTTATAGAGCATTGAGATCCATAAATCCATCTCCGTATTTATTTTATTTTGACTATGGAAGTTTTAAAATTTTTGGTAGTTCTCCAGAGGCACAAATAGTGATAAAAAATAATAAGGCGACAATTTATCCAATTGCTGGTACATTTAAGAGAACAGGTGATGATGAATTTGATAAGAAAGAAGCACAGAAATTATCAAATGATATTAAAGAAAATTCTGAACATGTGATGTTGGTAGATTTAGCTAGGAATGATTTAAGTAAATTATCAAAAAATGTTGAAGTTGAAAGATTTAAAGATATTCAGTTTTATTCACACGTTATTCATCTCGTATCTAAGGTATCTGGAAATATTAAATCAGATAAAAAAATTGATTTGATTTCTGGAACTTTTCCTGCGGGTACTTTATCTGGAGCTCCAAAACATAAAGCAATGCAACTTATAGAAGACCATGAAAATATAAGTAGAGAATTTTATGGAGGAGCTATTGGGTTTATGGGATTCAATGGTGATTTTAATCATGCTATAATTATAAGATCATTTTTAAGTAAAAACAAAAGATTATTTTACCAAGCTGGTGCTGGAATTGTTTTTAAATCAAATCCAGATAGTGAAAATCAAGAGGTTTATAATAAAATAGAAGCTTTGAGA